>OJDH01000063.1_pt1 | contig 89625 bp, 83 predicted proteins | sample 1592761 | NCBI WGS metagenome assembly OJDH01 (sample SAMN05416855, study PRJEB24817) | seawater metagenome | isolation source: Sea water | place: Canada:Atlantic | collected 2013-11 | reverse complement strand
TACGAGATCAGCCTCGGTCTCGTGGGCTCGGAGATGTGTATAAGAGACAGCAATTTGGCGTGTCTAATATCAACCCCACCACATCCGCATGTGATTAACTTATATTTATATCCAAAGTATGGATAACGAATCTCAAGTTGGCGTATCTAATATCAACCCCGCCATATTCGCATGTGACTACCTTTGTTTTATATCTAAGATTAGATAACGAATCTCAGCTGGCGTGTCTAGTTATTAACAAGAGCAACCCCACCATATTCGCATGTCTTACTTATCTATTTTTCGCTATCTTTTAAGGGATGATAGCGACAGATAATGCTCTAAAATTTTAAGAGCGATCAAACACTCACCGAGGTGAATTTTGATTTAGTCAGGGATTTTATCTTCTGACTTTTCAGTTTCGATTGCAGTATCAGTCACTTGTTCAGTCACCTGTGCTGCATCAGAACTCAAATCTTTCCATGCATCTTCAGACTTGGCATGATTTGCACTTAAGTTACCAATAATTAGGCTTAGTGCAAAAAAACCAACTGCTAAAATTGCAGTTGAACGAGTCAAAAAGTTACCAGCACCTGATGATCCGAACAATGTTGCTGATGCACCGGCGCCAAATGAGGCTCCCATGTCAGCGCCTTTACCTTGCTGAAGTAAAATCAAGGCAACTAAGCCAATTGAAACCAACAAGTATACAACCATTAAAACTTCGTACATATTATGCGCTCATCGCTATGGAACATAAACTTAAAAACTCGGTAGAGTTTAAGCTCACACCGCCAATCAATCCACCATCGACATCAGGTTGAGCAAATAAATCTGCTGCATTACTCGGTGTTACGCTGCCACCGTACAAAATCCTGATATTCTCTCCAATAAATGGAGACACTTCAGAGAGGCGTTTGCGAATAAACGCATGAACTTCTTGCGCCTGCTCTGGCGTAGCACTTTTACCGGTTCCTACAGCCCATAAAGGCTCGTAGGCGATAATTGCGTTATCAAAAGCCATGGTGCCATTTTTTTCAATGACAATGTCTAACTCTTCTGCGATCACTTCAAAAGTGCGTCTCGCTTCTCTAGCTGGACCTGATTCACCAACACATAATATCGGTGTCAAACCATGTTTCTGAGCTGCTGCAAATTTATCAGCAACAATATCACTTGTTTCGCCGTACATACGGCGACGTTCGGAGTGACCGATAATAACATATCGACATCCTGAATCTTTTAACATCTGCCCTGACACTTCACCAGTATAAGCACCAAAATCATGTTGACTAAGGTTTTGGGCGCCCATTCTGACAAGACAACCATTTAAGGCTTCCTTGTTAGCGTCTAACTGCTGACGAACACTTTCTAGATAAATACTTGGCGGACACAAAACCACTTCCGCTGAATCGTTTTGAAGTTTGGTAGCGAACTTATTGAATAGCTCTTGTGCAAGTTGCGCACTGCCATTCATTTTCCAGTTACCAGCGACCATTGGACGTCTGAGTGCCATTTGTGTCTCCTCTGAAAGCGGTGAGGATAATAGCGAACCGCTTAGAAACTTACAATAGCTAAAGCAGTAATAATTAGGAATAAACGTTGGAACGCTGCTTTTTCATCCGCAAAGATCTATTTATCCATCAAATTGTATTTAAATACGACTTTAAAAAGAATTAGCCAAATAATTTAGCTAATTCTTAATTACAACAACCCAATCTAGAGCCAATTTTGAAACTGAGTCTTAAACTAAGTTTCTGACTGCATCGGCAATATAGTTTGCATGCTTAATGACATCAGCTTCTACATCACCTTCTACCATCACTCGAATTAAAGGCTCTGTGCCAGACTTTCTTAATAGCACACGACCACGCTCACCAAGTTGCGATTCAACCAGTTTTTGAGCTTCAAGTACTTCTACAGAAGTCAAAGGGTTATGTTCACCTTCAAAGCGGACATTAACCAATACTTGCGGCAACATTGTAATGTTCGCAGTCAGCTCTTCAAGAGTTGCATTTTGACGACACATCGCAGCTAACACCAAAATACCCGCGACAATACCATCACCTGTGGTGCCATGATCTAAATTCAGAATGTGGCCAGAGTTTTCACCACCAATACGCCAGCCTTTCTCTTTTAGCAGTGTCATCACATAGCGATCACCGACATTAGAGCGGGCAAATGGGATATCTAACGCTTGCAGTGCAAGGTGCAAACCTAGGTTAGACATCAATGTACCAACAACGCCACCACAAAGCACGCCACGAGATTGAGCATCACAAGCTAAAATATAGAGGATCTCATCACCATCAATCACCTTACCATGACGATTGACCATCATGATACGGTCACCGTCACCGTCTAACGCTATACCAAGATCAGCTTTTTCTGACAGTACGGTTTCACATATTTTCGCCATCGAAGTTGCACCGACTTCGTGGTTAATGTTCAGGCCATCGGGCTTGTCACCGATAGCAATCACATCAGCGCCCAGCTCACGAAAAACATTAGGGGCGATATGATAAGTGGCACCATGGGCACAATCGACCACGATCTTTAATCCACTCAAAGTATGTTCCGCTGGAAAGTTACCTTTGCAGTATTCGATATAACGACCTGGCGCATCATCGATACGAGAAACTTTACCTAAGAGGTGAGATTCAACGCAGATAAGTGGCTTTTCAAGTTCACGTTCGATCTCAAGTTCCACCTCGTCATCAAGTTTACTACCATCAGTCGAGAAAAACTTAATGCCGTTATCGTAATAAGGGTTATGAGAAGCACTGATAACCACCCCAGCTTCAGCCCTGAACGTTCTCGTTAAATAAGCAACTGCGGGTGTCGGCATCGGTCCCATTAGCATTACGTTGAGCCCAGCTGCCGATAAACCTGCTTCCATTGCTGACTCAAACAGGTAGCCAGATATTCGTGTATCTTTACCTATAATCACTTTCTGAGTGCCAGTTCGAGATAATACTCTTCCTGCAGCCCAACCCAGCTTTAATGCCAATTCGGGTGTCATTTTACCAGCGCCGACTTTACCTCGAATGCCATCAGTTCCAAAAAATTTTTTCATAGTCATAACCCCAATTTTATTTCTTTGATAAACAAAGGAATAAAGATAAAAAACGCCATCAGTCTACTGTTCAAAACCTAACCTGCGCTGAACAGGACCAAATGTTATTATTTTGTTTCTAAAAAATAGGTGCCAAACAACCATTAGACTTGATCATAATTAGCCGTCGCCTTCATCACCTTTAATACATCTAAGCTCTGAGGAACATCGTGCACTCTAAAGATATGCCCTCCGCCTTGCGCAGCTAATAACACACCTGCCAAACTTCCCGCTAATCGCTCTGACACATCACGGTTAAGCAGATTTCCCATCATACTCTTACGAGATAAGCCAATTAAGATAGGTAAGCCTAGCACCTTAAATTCACTCAAACGGTTAAGTAATTCATAATTATGCGATAGCGTTTTACCAAAACCAAAACCTGGATCTAAAATGATATTCTCACGCTTAATGCCAGCATCTATACATGCTTGAACGCGCAACTCAAAAAAGGCTTTGATATCGTCAACAACATCCACATATTCAGGTAAAGCTTGCATGGTTCTTGGTTGCCCTTGCATATGCATAAGGCACACAGGTACCTGTAACCTTGCAGCGGCCTCTAGCGCCCCGCACTCTTGTAGTGCACGTACGTCATTGATGAGGTGAGCCCCAGCTTTAACTGCAGCTTCCATCACCGCAGCTTTACTGGTATCAACAGAGATCCAGACATCGTGGTGTTTAGCCACATACTCAACCAAAGGAATAACTCGGCTAAGCTCCTCCTCTAAGGTGACCTCTGCAGCACCAGGTCTTGTTGACTCACCACCAATATCAATGCATTTGGCACCTTGAGCGACCATCTCATCAGCATGGTTACATGCCAACTTGAAACTAGAAAACTGTCCACCATCGGAAAATGAGTCAGGGGTGACATTAAGGATCCCCATCACAATAGGGCTTTCAAGATCTAAGGATTTATTACCACTTTTTAGTTTAAACACCAACACTCCAGAATAAAGGGACTAAGCCGGAAACAAGAAAACCCCATAACGGGGTTTTCTTCAATTAAGCAAAAGCTAATTACTTCGCTGTAGATTCGTCAATTTCATTGACGTCAGCGGCTTTCGCTTGTTCAGGCTCAGTTTGCACTTCATCTTCAGCGGTATCTTCAGCGGTATCTTCAGATGTTGCTGATTTGCCGCCCTTATCATTGCTTGAACCATTATCGTCCATGTTCCAATCAACTGGAGCACGAACTTCTTTACGGTCCATCAAATCTGCGATTTGATTTGAATCGATAGTTTCATACTTCATCAGAGCATCTTTCATGGCATGGAGAATATCCATGTTGTCCTGCAAATATGTCTGCGCACGTTGATAGTTATTATCGATAAGAGTTTTAACCTCATAATCAATGATACTGGCTGTTTCGTCTGACATATGCTGTGACTTGCCCATGCTACGCCCTAAGAAAACTTCGTTTTCATCTTCGGCGTAAAGAACAGGTCCTAACTTCTCAGAGAAACCCCACTGAGTAACCATGTTACGTGCAATTGAAGTCGCATATTTAATGTCTTGAGAAGCGCCGGTTGATACTCTCTCACTACCATAAATAATCTCTTCCGCTAATCGTCCACCATAAGCCACTGAGATTTGACTCTCCAACTTACGACGACTCTGACTTATTGCATCAGCTTCTGGTAAAAAGAAAGTTACACCCAGAGCACGACCACGAGGAATGATAGTCACCTTATGCACAGGATCGTGCTCAGGTACTAAGCAACCTACGATAGCATGACCAGCTTCATGGTAAGCCGTCATCTCTTTCTCTTCTTCAGACATCACCATGGTACGGCGCTCTGCACCCATCATGATCTTATCTTTAGCACTTTCAAACTCTTCCATACCAACGATACGGCGATTACCACGAGCAGCAAACAGCGCAGCTTCGTTGACAAGGTTTGCCAAATCTGCACCAGAAAACCCTGGTGTACCACGAGCAATAACACTCGCTTTAACATCATCAGCTAAAGGCACTTTACGCATGTGCACTTTTAAGATCTGCTCACGACCACGAACATCCGGAAGACCTACCACCACTTGGCGGTCAAAACGGCCTGGACGAAGCAATGCAGCATCTAACACATCTGGACGGTTAGTTGCGGCAATCACGATCACGCCTTCGTTACCTTCAAAGCCATCCATCTCAACCAACATCTGGTTCAATGTCTGCTCACGCTCATCGTGTCCACCACCAACACCCGCGCCACGTTGGCGACCTACGGCATCGATCTCATCGATAAAGATGATACAAGGCGCTGACTTCTTAGCTTGCTCGAACATGTCACGCACACGAGATGCACCAACACCAACAAACATTTCAACGAAATCTGAACCCGAAATAGTAAAGAAAGGAACCTTAGCTTCGCCAGCAATCGCCTTAGCAAGCAACGTCTTACCTGTTCCAGGAGGACCAACAAGCAAAATACCTGTAGGAATTCGCCCGCCTAGCTTTTGGAATCGAGTCGGTTCTTTAAGGTAATCGACCAGCTCTTTAACGTCTTCTTTAGCTTCGTCACAACCCGCAACATCACTAAAAGTCGTCTTAATCTGATCTTCGCTCATCAATTTGGCTTTACTCTTACCAAAAGACATCGCGCCCTTACCACCGCCGCCTTGCATCTGACGCATGAAGAAAATCCACACACCGATAAGCAGCAACATTGGGAACCAAGAGATAAAGATCTGAGTTAAAAACCCTGATTCTTCAGCTTCCTGCCCTTTCATGGTAATCCCTTTACGATCGAGATCATTAATGAGATCTCTATCAAAAAGAGGCATTATAGTCGTGAACTTTTCCCCTGTACGCAGAGTACCTTCAATTGTACGCTGATCGCTTTTTATCTCGACGGTATTAACCTGTCCAGTACGGACATCATCTAGAAAAGCGGAATAATCCATCTTCGACGCACTGGAAGAAGAGGGGGAATAGCCCTGAAAAACAGACATCAGCACAACGGCGATGACTACCCAGAGAATTAAATTTTTTGCCATATCACTCAAAATTACTAGACCTCATGCAGTCTTGCGATTATTGACCATAGAATACGACAACTCGTACCCAATCAGCCTTGCGGTTACTGACATTAAAAGTACAACTTGTATACCCTATCAGTCTTGCGATTATCTATGTTAATGCACAATAATTTGCACGTTAACACAGTCTTGCGATTATTGAGGCTAGAGTACTACAACTTGTACCCTGTCGCCACAAGATAGACTTCACGCGAACGAGCTCGCGAAGAGTCTGGCTTACGTGTTTTAACGGTTTTAAACGCCTCTTTTACCGCTTTCATATACTCTTCAAAGCCCTCCCCCTGAAAGACTTTGACAGCAAAGCAACCATTAGGTGCCAACACTTGATGACACATATCTAATGCTAACTCAACTAAATACATAGCGCGAGGTTGATCTACACCACCAGTACCACTCATATTAGGCGCCATGTCAGATAAAACAACATCGACCTTGGCATCACCTACACGAGTTAATAAAGCATCGAGAACTTTTTCCTCTCTAAAATCTCCTTGAAGAAAATCTACACCGACGATAGGATCCATTGGCAAAATATCGCATGCGATAACTTTACCATCATCTCCCGCTAATTTAACTGCAACTTGTGACCAACCACCTGGAGCGGCCCCTAAATCTACTACAGTCATTCCGGGACGAATTAATTTATCTTTCTCCTGGATCTCCTCTATTTTAAACGCGGCACGTGAACGAAATCCACGCTTTTGAGCTAGTTTGACATAGTGATCATCAAAATGTTCCTGCATCCAACGGGAGGAACTCGCCGTTCGTTTTTTTCCTGACATTTAAAATCCGCAACAAATGAGAGTTACATAATGGGTATATAAGGGTAGAATAGCCGTTTTTCAACAGTAACTCAGCATAAAGTTGGTAGAAATGAACTTAACAACCAAACAAAAACAGCACTTAAAAGGCTTAGCGCATGATTTGAAGCCTGTAGTGATGCTTGGTTCCAATGGCTTGACTGAAGGTGTACTGGCGGAAATAGATAATGCACTCGCTTATCATGAACTGATCAAAGTGAAAATAGCCTCTGGTGACAGAGAGTTAAAAAATGCAGTCGTTGATGCCATTGTACGTGAAACTCAAGCTGTAAAAATACAGCAAATCGGTCACGTCCTTGTACTATTCCGTCAATCTGAAGAGATGAAAATTGCTGTTCCAAAAGCAAAGTAATCTTTTTTGATAAACATTAGGTGCTCTAACCTTCCATAGCGCGCCTAATGTTTAATACCTATCGGTATAAAATAAAACGGAGCCACTGAATTTTCAGTGGCTCCGTTTTTTTATGGCGTATCGTCAATCGGTACCAATTTATAATGCTCTGAGTTCAAGCCCAATAACTCAGGTAAGCAGGTTCCTATCGAAACTGAAGACCAGGTTCCAGTAATTATGCCGATAAACATGGCTATCGAGAAGCTCTCAAGCGGTGCCCCTCCCATAAACCACAATGCACTGATCGTGAGTAAAGTGGTACCACTGGTCACCATCGTTCGCGCAAAGGTTGCACGCACAGCCTCATCATTAACTTGTGTCGTGGTCCAATTCGTTTTGATGGTAAGCAACTCCCGTATTCTGTCGGCAATCACAATCGAGTCATTCAGTGAGTAACCGAGGACCGCCATTACTGCAGCGAGAACAGTCAAATTAAACTCCATCTGCGTCAAGGAGAAAAATGCCAGCACCAGCAACACATCATGCAACAAAGCTAACAGAGAGCCACTCGCTAAGCGCCACTCAAAACGGTAACTCAAGTAAGCCATGATACACAAGACTGATACCAGTAACGCTAAGCCTCCTTGCTCTGCTAACTCTAGCCCTACTTGAGGTCCCACAATACTGCTATTGAGGACTTCGATATTACTGTCTAACGGTAGCAGCACTGCAGCAATATCAATGGCATTGTTGCCAACATTCTCGTCACTGGCTGGCAAGCTATAACGCAATACCCAGCGACCAGGTTCGTTAGCAGAAATGACACTCACGTCCTGTTCAGATGTTCCGCTCAACAACGTCTGTATCTCATGACTTGTCACTAAGCTGTCAAGTCGTACTTCAGTGACAACACCTCCTGTGAAATCTAATCCCCAGTTAAACCCTTTTACAGAGATCACTGCAAGTGATGAGATCATTAAGATAACGGAGAGCACACTGGTAAAGTATCTCAACTTGGTGAGTGGCATAGCTTTGGTCAAGGTATCTATTGTTTTATTCGAATTAGTTGAGTTCATATTACACCTTCAAATCACGGCTAAAATTACGACCATAGGCCAAATTTGTTAATGCTCTAGATACAAAAATACCGGTGAACATACTGGTTAGCAGTCCTAAACCTAAGGTCAAAGCAAAACCTTGAATAGGACCATTACCGATTGAATAGAGCACCACGGCAGTGATCATCGTCGTCAGGTTCGCATCTAAAATAGTCGAAAATGCACTGTTGAAACCTTTATCTATCGCATGTGCGAAGTCCCTACCCTCTCGTAAATTATCCCGAATGCGCTCAAAAATAAGCACATTTGTATCAACCGCCATTCCCACCGTTAACACTAAGCCCGCAATACCCGGCAAGGTCAAAACTGCGCCAGGAATAAGCGCTATCAAGCCAAACAAAATCACCATATTCAACAGCAAAGCCACATTGGCAATCCAACCTAGACGACGATACCATAGCGCCATAAACAACAATGTCATCGCCATGCCTAACGCTAACGCCGCAAAGCCATTAGTAATATTTTCAGCACCTAAACTCGGGCCTATGGTGCGTTCTTCGACAATCGTCACTGGTGCAGTCATTGAGCCAGCTCTCAGTAACAAGGCCAATTGCTGCGCCTCTTCATAATTCCCAGAGCCAGTGATGACGAAACGTTTACCCAATTGAGCCTGAATGGTCGCAACACTGATAATCTCAGTTGTTTGACGAACCTTTCCATCAACATCACGAGAGTATTCGCTATACGATGTCGCCATCGGTTCACCTATTTTATCCCTGGTGAAATCTGACATCATGCTGGCGCCCGTCGCATCTAAAGTGATATTCACTTCAGCTCCGCCCATCTCGCCGACTCCCGCTCTAGCATCAACAATATGTTCACCACCAAGCACCGCTCTACGCTCTACATATACAGATGAGTTCGCTTTATCTTTCAGTACTTTCGCATTAACCGAACCGGGTTCCATGACGGCATAAAACGCCAAGCTCGCGGTAGCACCTATAACACTCTTAGCTGCAGCAGGATCTTGCACGCCTGGTAATTCGATGCGAATTCGATGCTCACCTTGACGCTGAACAAGCGCCTCTGAGATCCCAAGTTGCTCAATACGACTACGCATAATTTGTAAGTTCTGTTTCACCGTCAAATCTCGAAGTAGTATTTTCTCCTCTTCTTTCAATGAAATGACAAATGCGGCATCACCTTTACTCTCAAGTTTCCAAGCAGAATATTGGCTAGAAAGCAGTGATTTTAACTTGGCAATGTTGGCAGAATTCGTCACCGTCATGGAGATGTTTACTCCACCAACCACGCGCACTTTAGTCCCCATCAACTTGTTCTCTCTGGAGTATTGACGTATTGAGTCAACCAAAGATTCTGCTTGCATTCTGTAAACTGGCTCAAGATCAACATCCAGTAAAAACTGCACTCCGCCACGAAGATCGAGGCCCAGTTTGATTGGACTAACACCAAGAGATAACAACCAGTTTGGCGCAGCGGGCGCAAGCGCTAAAGTTAACTCATCAGGGCCTAGTACATAGGATGTGAGGAATTGCTTGGCTTGTGCTTGTTGACTCTGAGAGTCAAGTACCACAAGTGTTTCGCCTTGATTTTGGTCAATTCGTTTTACATCAAAGCCTGCCTCGGTCAAGTTTTGATGTAATGTCACTGCAGGGAGGGTTAACCCGGCTTTATCACCAATTTGAACAGCTGCATCTTCACCATAAAAGCTTGGCAGAGCACTGAAAAACATGACTATAGCGGTGACGATAATGACGATATATTTCCAAGCTGAAAAATGATTTAACAGCTTTTTATTCTGAGTTCTTCTCATAAGAATTATTGCCTATAGGGCATCCATTAATAATAACCTCCTGCTTAGCCATTGAGCTCAACCCATTCAAAATGTGGGTATGCTATGAACATGATGTCAGTCATAGACGACAACTACGCCATACGGCAAGCAGGTAAAATTAAGCCAGCCATAGAAATATGACTTAGCTAAAAATGCAGGGAGTTAGCTTAGGAGATCTGTTGTGAGAAGCGGTACAGCAGGTTAGATTCCTTCCAGCCAGATATTTTGGATGGCTTAGGAGTCGCACTCAAGCGCCAATCAAGTGAAGGTAAAAAGTCCTCCCGATATCCAATACAGAACGAAGGAGAATCTGGAGAGACGAATTCGTAAGCCAGTATGTAGTTAGGACGACACTGATGGGGATCATGATGGGTAAAGCCAAGTCGACGTGGTGAGGTAAGAACAACAAAACTTGCATCGTCTTGTTTTTCTTTCCAACTCTTACTTTGAACTGGCTGTGGTTTATGTTCTAAAACAATACCATCATCGCCACAAAAACTAACTTGTGGTGGGGTAAATTCATCACTCTGACAATGAACAGAGATAGGCAAGGCATGTTCGACAACACTCACACTTTCTGAAATATGTGCGTATGCAGGATTGAGAAAAAATCCCCAAGCCAACAGCAACATTATTCCCATGCGAAGAAAAGCCAACAAATCCATTCCTAATGATTATTTTCAATGATAGTAAAACTAGATACAAATAAACACAAACAGTTTTTAGAAATAAAGAGAGGTACGGTTAAAACAATATCGCTCACCTACACAAGGCATAAAGCCTAAGTCTGTAAAAGGAGTAAGTACGTCATTATGCAAAAAACCGCAATTATGCGGTTTTAATAGGTAAAATAAGCAGCTATATCGATTAGATATATTGAACTGCCGTAATCTCGTACTCTGTCAAACCACCTGGAGTTTTGATGGTCACTTCATCATCAACACTCTTGCCTATTAGACCTCGTGCGATTGGTGAACTAACAGAAAGTAGATTATCTTTAATATTAGCCTCGTCGTCACCCACGATTCTATAGGTCACTTCGACTTCAGTATCAATATTCAAGATAGTCACTGTAGTACCAAAGATAATTCGGCCAGTGTTTGGCATTTTAGTCACATCGATAATCTGAACATTTGACAGTTTACCTTCGATGTCACGCACTCTAGCTTCACATAGACCTTGCTCTTCGCGTGCTGCGTGATATTCGGCATTTTCCTTTAGATCGCCAAGTTCTCTTGCTTCACCGATTGCCTCTGCAATTTTAGGGCGCTTCTCAAACTTTAAGTAATCTAACTCTTTACGAAGTTGGTCTGCACCAACAACCGTCATAGGAACCTTGTTCATAGTACTCTTTCGTCTCCTTTAAAACAAAAGCAGCCTATGCTGACCAATTAAGAGTCAACACAGTAAATAAATATTTATCTTGGAATACCACATTCTATACATAGAGTGTCGATGATGCCAGTGGTGAACGAAGCAAGCTGCATAACCTGTCACACAGTTTCTAGCTTTCCTATCGAAAAATCCACTATTTAAAGATTAAATCATCACTAATCTAATTAGCCTACCTCTAAAATTAAACTGACTCACCTCTAAAGAGACTTATCAACAAATTCCCATCAAAAAACATTATAAAAAGCCATTCCCTGCAACTTATAGGATCTGCACTAGACTTAAATTGAAATGTAAATGCTCTAGCTATTTGAATACTAGCGACTTTAGACAGCATTCAAATAATCTGAGTAACAATAATATAGGGAATAATGATGAATAAGTATCTTGTACTAGCCGTAGGGCTATCAGCAGCATTTAACTACTCTTCAGCGGCATACGCCGATGAAGGGATAGTGGCTAATGTAGGTGTAACGAATAACTATATCTGGCGAGGCGTTACTCAAACCGATGATAAACCAGCAGTTTCAGCAGGTATTGATTACGCTACTGATACCGGTATTTACGTCGGCACTTGGGCATCAAACGTTGATTTTAGTGGTGATGCCTCCACCGAATTAGACCTATACCTCGGTTTTGCAAATGAAGTTGGTGAGTTTAGCTATGACTTCGGTTATGTCTACTACGGCTATCCGGATGGAGATGACATAGACTTCGGTGAGGTCTATGGTTCTGTAGGATGGAACTTTATCTCTGTCGGTATTTCCACCACAGCCCATTCTGACTGGTCTTCAGATTTCGGTGATGATATCTACATAGAAGCTAACCTTACCTTCGAAATTTTAGGTGATATTGAACTAGGATTACATGTTGGCAGCTATAACTTTGATGATGGTCTCGACTATCAAGACTACAACGTTAGCCTAAGTAAGAGTGGGTTTAGCTTTATGCTAAGTCAGGTTAGCGAAGATGAAATTGATGAGGACTATAAAGTCGTCGTGAGTTACACCCATGAGATAGACCTTTAATAGATAGACCTTTAATGACAAATTAAAGGTATAAAAAAAGAGGCTTTAAAGCCTCTTTTTTGTGAGTTCAACCGACTAGCAACTTAAACTCATAGAAGACTAGACAGTATCTACTACAGCTTAAACTCTCTCATCTTCTCTTCAAGATTGATAACCAAAGAACTTAATTCATGGACATCAGATTTACTCAGCTCCGCTTTACTTGATATATTGAGTGATGTACTGGCTATCTCTGTAATGTTCTTATTTATCTCCCCAACCACTGAACTTTGCTCCTCTGATGCAGTGGCTATCTGCATATTCATATTACTCAGTTGGGAAACTAAGGCCAACACTTCAGCCAATATCTTACGATTCTCTTCGCAGGCACCAATACTGGCATTCGCCATCTGGCTCGATGAGTTCACCATTTTAACCGTCGTTTGTGTCTCTTGTTGCAAAGAGTTTATCTTCTCTCTGATATCTTCTGTTGATTGTTGGGTTCGTGAAGCAAGCGTTCTGACTTCATCGGCAACAACAGCAAAACCTCGTCCTTGTTCCCCCGCTCGAGCAGCTTCAATGGCAGCATTGAGCGCCAGTAAGTTAGTCTGCTCCGCAATAGCTTGGATCACATCCAGAACTGAACCGATTGATTCACTTTCTTGAGCTAACTTCTCAATTGAAGCTGACGCTGAATTCATTTGAACATTCAATTCAGACATGTCGCTCTCTAATCGCCCTGCAACCTGACTGGTCTCCTGACATTTCTGTTCGGTGTCCCTTACCGAATCAGACGCGCTTGACGCATTCTGAGCAACCTCTTGAATCGTCGCCAGTAACTGATTAGTCGCCACTGCGACACTATCGGCACTATTAGACTGCTGCTTGGTTTGATCTGTTGTCTCACCTATATTGACCAACATTTTGTCTGTTGATGCCACTAATGTAGCAGCAAGTTCTTCGACACTGTTTAAGACTCCCTGCAATCCTTGCATTAACTGATTAAAGGAGGTCGCTAATGAGAACAACTCATCATTACCTTTATAATCAATTCTCGCTGTGAGATCTTTTTCATCTGCAACTTTATTCACTTGAGAGATAAAGTTATTAATAGGATTGGATATTCCCCTACCAACAAAAATGCCTGCAACCAAGGTCAAAGGCATTAAGATAAGCATGATTAACATGATGATTTGCCAAATAGCTTTGAGCATTTCATCTTTATCTTGCATCGCTTCAGCGACATCTATTTCACTCAATATGACCCAGTTAACTCCTTTAATCTTCAACGGTGCAAAGGCTGATAACACGTCGACATTGCGGTAGTCCTTGATTGTCTTAATGTCTGTCTGACCGGATAAAGCAGCGTTTGCCCCTTCACTCATTACCTTTTGATAGCCTATTGCAGAACCACTTGCTGCAATTTTCTCAACAATTTTAGCCTCAGTACCCACTGCAGTTAATGCCTCGAGGTATCCATCTTTATCATCAAGTAAAAAGCGACTCTGGCTTCGCAGTAGATGATCTTCACCCACTAAATAAGTTTCACCAGAACTCCCCATACCAACCTTGTTCCATTCGCTTTCAAACGTCATCAAGCTGTTAATTTCATCGATTGGCATCTGAAATATCAAAATACCTAATTTCTTACCTTCGCTTGAATATACTGGAGAAGAGATAAATGCAGCAGCAGCCTCATATGAGGGAAAGTAAGGTTTAAAATCGACTAAAAAGGTATCATTTTTTTGCGTACTGGCATTAGCCAATCTAAACGCTTCGGCGAGTCCGGTCTCTTTGTAGGGACCCGTTAAGAGTGAAGTCGCAAAATCTAGCTCTTTAAAAACGGAATACACCACAACTCCAGTTTTCGGCTCAACAAGAAAAATATCATAGAAGCCAAACGAGGTTAAATACTGGTTGAGATGAGGATGATACTTCTTGTGTAGTTCACTATAACGAGTGCCATCGTCTGCAGAAACAAGCTCATTTTTACCACCCAAAGGGTTTGGGTTACCACTAATATAGGCATGTTGGATTGATTTAGCATTATCGCTTAATTGCTCCAGTTTAGTGGTCGAGCTTGATGAGCTGGAGGGGTTTTGTGACTTGTACTCTTCATCAAACATCTGGGTATAGTACCCTTTCAACTCGCCATTCTCTTTGAGTTCTGTTTGCTTAGCATATTGAGAAAATGACTGCGGCAGATCCTCCATCATATCCATAACCATGCGGTCATTAGACAAGGTCATCACCTCTTTCTCTATGGTCGAGAAATAACGTTCTATCTGGTTCTTCTGCACCTCTCTTATCGCGACAAGCCTATCGAATGCTCTTTTTTCTAACGCTGTTGATGCAATCGATGAGGACTTCCACCCCACCAGTGATCCTGCTGTAAGTATCCCAATTCCAGACAATAGAACGGTCGCTAAAATAATCTTACTCGAGATTTTCATGCCAACCCACCAACTAAGTTACAGTAAATAATATAAAGTCTAGTCGATATAAGAAAACTCGCGTTCCCAACTTAAGTCTGTGGTAATAAAAATAAAAAAGGCCGCAAATGCGGCCTTTTAAAAAGATTAACTAACAATTTATTTAATACGTTTATGCAACTCTTGTACTGAATTGACATTGGTTCTGTCATCAGCTGCGTGAGCCATACATGTTGCAAATGCAGCATTTAACGTTGTCGTATAGTTAACTTTATAACGCAAGGCACCACGTCGAAGTTGACGTGAATCTTCAATCGCCTGTCGTCCTTCGGTCGTGTTGACAATGTAGGTGTATTCATCATTCTTAATACGGTCAAGAATATGAGGGCGACCTTCATGGACTTTATTAACCAAACGAGGATTAATCCCCGCTTCACCTAAGATAACTGCAGTACCGTGGGTTGCATCAATCTCATAACCTAAAGCAATTAACTTAGCCGCTAAGTCGACAACACGTGCCTTATCGCTGTTACGAACAGACAATAATGCGCGGCCAGACTTAGGTACTTCACAAGTCGCACCAAGTTGAGCTTTGGCATAAGCTTCAGCAAATGTGTCACCCACACCCATTACTTCACCCGTTGAGCGCATTTCAGGGCCAAGCAAAGGATCAACACCAGGGAACTTGTTAAAAGGCAATACCACCTCTTTCACAGAGTAATAAGGTGGGATAACTTCTTCGGTGAAGTTCTGTGATTTTAGGCTTTGACCTGCCATCACTCGCGCCGCAATCTTAGCAAGAGGAACCCCTGTTGCCTTAGAGACAAATGGGACTGTTCGTGCAGCACGTGGATTGACTTCAATCATGTAGATCTCATCATCCTTAACGGCAAACTGAACATTCATCAGACCGATAACACCCAACTCCATTGCCAGCTTACCCACCTGCTCGCGCATGCGGTTTTGAACATCATCGCTCAAACTGTATGGTGGGAGTGAACAACCAGAATCACCAGAGTGAACACCTGCTTGCTCGATATGCTCCATGATAGAACCGATAACCACGGTTTCCCCATCACATATCGCATCGATATCAATCTCAATCGCATTATCTAAGAAACGGTCAAGTAGAACTGGAGATGCATTTGATACGCTTACCGCTTCGTTAAAATAACGACGCAAGTCTTGCTCATCATAAACAATTTCCATCGCACGGCCACCTAGCACATAAGATGGACGAACAACCAATGGATAACCGATACGCGTAGCTGAAATAACCGCACTTTCAACCGTTGTTACGGTATCATTTTCAGGTTGCTTCATCTCAAGGCGTTGAATCGCTTGCTGGAAGCGTTCACGGTCTTCAGCGCGGTCAATCGCATCAGGACTAGTACCAATAATCGGCACGCCTGCAGCTTCTAATTCACGAGCAAGTTTAAGTGGAGTCTGACCACCGTATTGAACGATAACGCCTTTCGGCTTTTCAATACGCACTATCTCTAGCACATCTTCAAGAGTGACTGGCTCGAAGTAGAGTCTGTCAGAGGTATCGTAATCTGTAGACACTGTCTCTGGATTACAGTTAACCATAATAGTTTCATAACCATCTTCACGAAGCGCTAACGCCGCATGAACACAACAGTAATCAAATTCGATACCTTGGCCGATTCTGTTTGGACCACCACCTAAAATCATGATCTTTTCACGATTTGATGGGTTGGCTTCACATTCCTCTTCATAAGTAGAGTACATATAAGCCGTATCAGTTGAGAATTCAGCAGCACACGTATCGACACGCTTATAAACGGGGAAAATTTCATGTCTGTGACGCAACTTGCGCATCTCTGACTCACTAATCCCAAGCAATAATGACAACCTGATATCAGAGAAACCTTTACGCTTTAACTTACGTAAAAAGTCTTGATTCATGCCTGACATACCAGAATCTTTAACGTCTGATTCAAGCTTAATCAGTTCTTCGATTTGAACCAAGAACCAAGGGTCAATGTTCGTCAACCCAAAGATATCTTCAACAGATAAGCCTGAACGGAACGCATCAGCAATGTACCAAATACGGTCAGAACCAGGTTCTTTAAGTTCGTGACGAATACGCGTCATCGCATCCGGCTCGTCAATATCGATAATTGGGTCTAAGCCATTCATGCCAACTTCAAGTCCACGAAGCGCTTTTTGAAGCGACTCTTGGAAAGTACGCCCAATCGCCATGACTTCACCCACCGACTTCATCTGAGTCGTAAGTCGGTCATTGGCACCAGCAAACTTCTCAAAGTTAAAGCGTGGAAGTTTGGTCACGACATAATCGATAGCAGGCTCAAATGATGCAGGAGTATTACCGCCAGTGATATCATTTTTAAGCTCATCTAGCGTGTAACCAATGGCTAACTTTGCCGCTATTTTAGCAATCGGGAAACCAGTTGCTTTAGATGCTAATGCCGATGAACGTGATACGCGTGGGTTCATCTCGATAATAACCATACGGCCATCAACTGGATTGATACCAAACTGTACGTTTGAACCACCTGTTTCAACACCAATCTCACGCAATACAGCAAGAGATGCATTACGCATCAACTGATATTCTTTATCAGTCAAGGTTTGCGCTGGTGCAACAGTAATTGAGTCACCTGTGTGGACGCCCATAGGGTCGAAGTTTTCGATAGCACAGACGATGATGCAATTGTCATTGCGATCACGTACCACTTCCATCTCATACTCTTTCCAACCGATCAAAGACTCATCAATAAGCAGTTCGTTTGTCGGTGAGAGATCAAGACCCTGAGAACAGATCTCCTCGAACTCCTCCTTGTTATAGGCGATACCGCCACCGCTGCCACCCATAGTGAATGACGGACGAATAATACAAGGAAATCCAAGCTCAGCGACAACAGCATTTGCCTCTTCCATCGTATGGGCGATACCCGCACGAGGACACTCTAGACCAATTGCCTTCATTGCCTTATCGAAACGGCTACGATCTTCAGCTTTATCAATCGCATCGGCAGTTGCACCGATCATCTCGACATTGAACTCTTTAAGAACGCCTTTGCTCTCTAATTCAAGAGCACAGTTAAGTGCTGTCTGACCGCCCATGGTCGGAAGTATCGCGTCTGGGCGCTCTTTAGCAATAATGTTACGAACAACTTCCCAGTGAATAGGCTCGATATAAGTTGCATCGGCCATCTCAGGGTCGGTCATAATCGTTGCTGGATTAGAGTTAACCAAGATAACTCGGTAACCCTCTTCGCGCAGTGCTTTACAAGCCTGGGCACCAGAGTAATCAAACTCACATGCTTGACCGATAACAATCGGCCCTGCACCTAGGATAAGAATACTTTTTATATCTGTACGTTTTGGCATTGCTTAAACCTTCTCCCGACTATTTGGCGTTCTGACGATACAATTCAATAAGTTCAATAAAGTGATTGAACAAAGGAGCTGCATCATTGGGTCCTGGACTCGCTTCAGGGTGTCCCTGGAAGCTAAATGCAGGCTTATCCGTCAAATGAATACCTTGCAAAGAACCATCAAAGAGTGACTTGTGGGTCACCTTAATGTTGGCTGGCAAACTAGATTCATCAGCAGCAAAACCGTGGTTTTGGCTGGTGATCATCACATTACCTTGTTCGATATTACTTACTGGGTGGTTTGCACCATGATGGCCAAACTTCATCTTCAAGGTCTTAGCACCAGACGCTAACGCTAATAACTGATGACCCAAACAGATCCCAAAGACTGGAATGTCTGTTTTTAAGATCTCTTGAATGGCGGTAATCGCATAATCACATGGCTCAGGATCCCCTGGTCCATTTGACAGGAACACACCATCTGGATTCATGGCAAGCACTGTCGATGCAGGTGTTTGAGCGGGAACTACTGTCACATCACAACCACGGTCAACGAGCATACGTAATATATTACGTTTTACACCATAGTCATACGCGACGACTTTATACTTAAGATCTGACTCTGGGGTATCAACAGGCAATCCGCCGACTAAACGCCAGCTTCCACTGCGCCATTGATACTGTGTTTCTGTTGTGACTTCTTTGGCTAAATCCATGCCTTTTAGACCTGGGAAAGCTTTTGCTTCAGCAAGCGCCTTAGCCACGTCTTGCTCACCTACTAGGATACACCCAGCTTGTGCGCCTTTTTCTCGTAAAATACGGGTTAACTTACGCGTATCAATATCAGCAATACCCACAATATTATGTGCTTTTAAGTAGTCACTGAGAGATTGTTGATTACGGAAGTTACTAGCAATTAAAGGAAGATCTCGAATAACCAGACCACGTGCATGCACGCTATCAGATTCTTTATCTTCATCATTGGTGCCAGTATTACCAATATGAGGGTAGGTTAGAGTTACAATTTGGCGAGAATATGATGGATCCGTAAGGATCTCTTGGTAACCTGTCATTGAAGTGTTAAAAACCACTTCACCAACAGCATGTCCATCGGCACCAATAGCTGTGCCAGAGAATACAGTTCCATCTTCGAGTACGAGTAAGGCAGACTTTGTCAACGCGACCTCCAAAAAGAGCCAAGCCACTAAAATATAATGTTTTTTCTTGCTTTTAAAATACCAATATCCGTTAAAATACGAAATTTTGACAAATTCGGACAACTATATATGAGTTAGTGCACTTGGTCTATTAATTTAATTTTTAAAATTTGAAAAAAAACCGTCAATTTGACGGTTTAACAAAATAGCTACTTAAGCCCTAAGACTTGCTGCATATCATAAAGACCCGAATCTTGATCAACGAGCCAAGAAGCGGCTCTCATAGCACCATTGGCAAATGTCATTCTGCTGGATGCTTTATGAGTTATTTCGATACGTTCACCGATATCTGCAAACATGGCAGTATGTTCACCGACAATGTCACCGGCACGTATGGTAGAGAAGCCAATGGTTTCACGATCTCGCTCACCCGTTATTCCTTCACGACCATACACAGCACATTTATCAAGATCACGGCCTAAGGTTTCTGCGATCACTTCACCCATTTTAAGTGCTGTGCCTGAGGGGGCATCTTTCTTATGCCTATGATGAGCTTCGATAATTTCAATATCGGAGTAATCTCCCATTACCTCAGCAGCGATCTCAAGCAGTTTCCAAAGCAAGTTAACACCAACAGCCATATTAGGCGCCATCACCACAGGGATTTTTTCAGCATAAGCTGAAATAAGTTCTTTCTGAGAATGATTAAAACCTGTCGTACCAATCACGATGGCTTTGCCATGACGAGCACACCAATCGGTGTGAATTAAGCTAGCCTCGGGAGAAGTAAAATCGATGAGAACATCGAAATCATCAACCGCGAGATCCAAAGAGTCGGTAATAGGAACATTCATTGAGCCAACACCGGCAAGTTCACCCGCATCAACACCAATCAAAGTAGAACCGGCTCGTTCGATAACAGCACCTAAATAAATAATAGGTTGTTGTCTAGCGGCTTCAATAAGAGTACGCCCCATACGGCCACTACCACCAGTGATTGCCACTCTTACTTTTTCACTCATCATAACTTCCTTAAAATAACTCGAACTGTACTGATGCCCTTCGCACTCTAATCTTTGCAAAAAAAAGCCTAAACATTAGCTTAGGCTTTTAATATTAGAGAATATCGAGTAACTCGACTTCAAACACGAGTGCCGAGTATGGCGGGATAGATGCGCCAGCTCCACGCTCGCCGTAGGCTAAGTGATGCGGTACATAAAGCTTCCACTTAGATCCAACAGGCATTTGCTGAAGTGCTTCAGTCCAACCAGCGATAACACCAGATACTGGGAATTCTGCAGGCTGATTACGAGCAACTGAACTATCAAACACATCACCATTAATGAATGTGCCGTGGTAATGAGTACGAACTGTCGAATCTAGGCCTGGCTTATCACCAGTTCCTTCGTTAAGAATTTCATACTGTAGGCCTGACTCTAATGTCAAAATGCCATCACGCTTTGCGATGTCAGCAAGGAATGCTTCGCCTTCAGCTGAAGCAGCTTCAGCAGCAGCCTCCTGTACTTTTTGAATACGCTGACTGATCTCTGTAAATGCAACCTGGAGATCTTGCATAGCAACTTGACTCTCTTTACCGTCAAATGCATCAGATAGACCGAGTTGTACAGCTGAGATATCGATACCTTCGAAAGAGTTAGCAGCTAACTGCTCACCAAGTTGACGACCAACGCCGTAACTTGCTTGTGTTTCAATAGTAGTAAACTTGTCAGACATAATGATTCTACTCTCAATTATTCAATTAATTTTCGCGCAGCAGTTTAACATAACCACAATCTAGTTTCTTTAAATGATGTTAATTATTTATCAATTCGACAAGCCTGTTTAAACTGAGCCTGACTTGCCTTATATAAAGGTACTACCTGAGCCTGCATATTACTCAAATCATCAATTCTGTGGTCATGGGAAGGATGCGTAGAAAGAAGTTCAGGGCTCTGCCCGCCACCTTGTTTAGCCATATTCTGCCAAAGCACCATACTCTGACTCGGATCAAAGCCTGCTCTTGCCATCAACTCAACCCCCATAACATCGGCTTCACTTTCCTGTTCACGACCATAGGGAAGAATAAAGCCCACTTGAGTTCCTAAACCCAGTGCAGCCATATAGAGATCTTTATTGCTCACTCCACCAGCGCCAAGTGCCACATCAGCCAGTTGCATCCCCACCCCAGTCATTTGAGAGCGAGAAACTTGCTCATTACTATGATTGGCCAAAACATGTGCCACCTCATGCCCAATGACAGCGGCAAGTTGATCTTCATTTTCAGCAACTTTCAACAATCCCGTATACACCCCAATATGACCACCGGGCAGCGCAAATGCATTAACTTGAGGCGATTCAAATACTACAACATCCCAAGGTAAATTCGATGTAGGCAGTACGCTGGTGATCCGATCAGCCACACAATCCACATAACGATTCAGATTGGCATCTTGGCTCACCTTCTCCTGCTTCTTTATCTGCTCAAACGAACTCGCCCCCATTTGATCTATCTCTTGAGAGGAGAAAAGCAATATCTGATTTCTCCCTGTTGGCGACTCCGTAGCGGCACAGCCCGTTAACGCCAAAGCTGAAACAAGTAATACAGGTAGCAATTTCATTGGGTGATAATCCTTTATGTAAATACGTCTAAGTTCTAGGCAATATTCTATCAAACTTTGATCAACATGAGTGTTTCAGGCATAAAAAAGCCCCATCTTGCGTTAGCAAATGGGGCTTTATAAACAGAGTTTCAGCTTTCGACTTATATTTGAAGTCTAGGGTTAGCCATTTAAATCTTGAAAAAACTTCTTCACACCGTCGAAGAAACCTTCAGCCTTAGGGCTGTGCTTCTTAGATGATGAACCCGTTAAGGTCTCATCGAATTCGCGAAGCAGTTCTTTTTGACGATCGTTAAGTTTAACAGGCGTCTCCATCACAACCTTACACAGCAAATCACCAACAGCATGGCTTCGTACAGACTTAACGCCTTTGCCGCGCATGCGGAACATACGTCCTGTTTGTGTTTCTGCCGGGATCTTAAGGTTCACTTTACCGTCAAGTGTAGGTACTTCAATCTCACCACCAAGGGCAGCTTTACCGAATGAAATTGGCACTTCACAATACAAGTTATTACCGTCACGGACAAAAATAGCATGCTCACGCACACTAACTTGTACATAAAGATCACCTGGAGGTGCACCAAACTCGCCCGCTTCACCTTCGCCAGAGAGACGAATGCGATCGCCGTTATCAACCCCAGCAGGGATCTTAACTGATAGCGTTTTGCTTTTCTCAACGCGACCTTCACCATGACAACTATTACATGGATCTTTAATGATTTTACCGCGACCATGACAGGTAGGACAGGCTTGCTGAACAGCAAAGAAGCCTTGACGCATCTGAACTTGGCCTTGACCGTGACACGTGCCACAAGTCGTAGGAGTTGTGCCTTTCTTAGCACCGCTACCATCACATGTATCACAGGTTGTCAGTTTTGGAATGCGCAGTTCTTTGGTTAGCCCTTTAACCGCTTCTTCAAGAGACAGCTCTAAGTTGTAACGCAGGTCGCTGCCACGAGCAGCTTGACGCTGTCCACCGCCACGACGGCCACCACCAAAGATGTCGCCGAACACATCACCGAATACATCACCGAAGTCAGCATTGCCGCCGCCATGACCACGATTAGGATCAACACCGGCATGACCAAATTGATCATAGGCTGCTTTCTTATCACTGTCGGTCAAAATTTCGTAGGCTTCTTTCACCTCTTTGAAATTGGCTTCAGCTTGTTTGTCACCAGGATTGCGATCCGGATGGAATTTCATGGCCAGACGCTTATACGCCTTTTTTATTTCACGTTCGCTAGCGTCACGCTCGACGCTTAATATTTCGTAATAATCTCGCTTTGACATAATCTCACGCTTTTTTGCTGAAGTTACCGCTAATCACTTAGCTTATCATGTGACAACGGGCGTTAGAGTTTCCCCTAACGCCCGTGCTCTATAATATAGGGGTTAGCCTCTATTATTTCTTGTCATCTTTTACTTCTTCAAACTCAGCATCAACAACATCTTCTTCTGGCTTTTCAGCTTTCGCTTCACCTTCAGGAGCTTGCTCTGTTTGAGCTTTAGCTTGAGCAATTTCCATCAACTTAGCAGAAGCTTCCATTAGCTCTTGAGTTGACTTATCGATTGCTTCTTTGTCTTTACCTTTAGTAGCGGTATCAACAGCAGCCATCGCAGCTTCAATCTTTTCTTTGTCTTCAGCTGGTAATGCATCACCGGCTTCTTCAATCTGCTTCTTAGTCGAGTGAACCATGCCATCAGCTTGGTTACGTGCTACGACTAGCTCTTCGAACTTAGCATCTTCGTCAGCATGTGCTTCAGCATCACGAACCATTGCTTCAACTTCTTCATCACTTAAACCTGAAGAGGCTTTAATGGTGATGTTCTGCGCTTTACCGGTTTTCTTATCGGTTGCAGAAACATGCAAGATACCATCAGCATCGATATCGAAAGAAACTTCGACTTGTGGCATGCCACGTGGAGCTGGCTCGATACCTTCTAGGTTGAATTGACCTAGAGACTTGTTACCGCTTGACTGCTTACGCTCACCTTGAAGTACGTGAATGGTTACCGCACTTTGGTTGTCGTCTGCTGTCGAGAATGTTTGGCTAGCTTTAGTCGGGATAGTGGTGTTCTTCTCGATAAGCTTAGTCATTACGCTACCCATAGTCTCAATACCTAGAGACAGAGGCGTAACGTCTAGTAAAAGTACATCTTTCACGTCACCAGAAAGTACACCAGCTTGAACTGCTGCACCGATTGCAACTGCTTCATCAGGGTTAACGTCTTGACGTAACTCTTTTCCGAAGAAAGCAGAAACTTCAGCACGTACTTTAGGCATACGAGTCTGACCACCAACAAGAATCACTTCGTTGATATCTGAAACACTTAGGTCAGCATCAGCAAGCGCTACTTTTAGAGGCTCTAGAGTACGAGTGATCAAGTCTTCAACCAAAGACTCAAGCTTGGCACGAGTGATCTTAACCACTAAGTGCTTAGGACCTGATGCATCTGCAGTGATGTATGGTAAGTTCACTTCAGTTTGAGTTGTGCTTGAAAGTTCGATCTTCGCTTTTTCAGCCGCTTCTTTTAGACGCTGCATAGCCAAAGGATCTTTACGTAAGTTCATGCCTTGTTCTTTTTCGAACTCATCAGCAAGATACTTAATCATACGGTTATCAAAATCTTCACCACCTAAGTGGGTATCACCGTTAGTAGCAAGTACTTCAAACGTCTGCTCGCCATCTACGCTGTCGATTTCAATGATAGAGATATCAAATGTACCACCACCTAAATCGTATACTGCAACGATATTATCGCCTTGCTTCTTATCGATACCATAAGCAAGTGCTGCTGCTGTAGGCTCGTTGATAATACGCTTAACTTCTAGACCAGCAATACGGCCAGCATCTTTAGTTGCTTGACGCTGTGAATCGTTGAAGTATGCAGGAACAGTAATCACTGCTTCAGTTACTTCTTCGCCTAGGAAGTCTTCTGCTGTCTTCTTCATCTTTTTAAGGATTTCAGCAGAAACTTGTGGCGGAGCCATCTTTTTATCGTGAGCTTCAACCCATGCATCGCCGTTATCAGCGCCGATGATTTTGAATGGCATGATGTCAACATCACGCTGAACTTCGTCATCTTTAAAGCGACGACCGATAAGACGCTTAATCGCGAAGAAAGTGTTAGTTGGGTTTGTAACAGCCTGACGCTTTGCTGGTTGACCCACTAATATCTCGTCACCGGTGTAAGCGATGATTGAAGGAGTCGTACGATCGCCCTCGGCATTTTCCAATACACGTGCTACGCCGCCATCTAGTACAGCTACGCAAGAGTTAGTTGTGCCTAAATCGATACCAATAATTTTACCCATTGTGGTGCTCCTGAAATCTTTTCTATATAAAAGCTAATTTTGTCATCTGATGGAGATATGGGGACGGACGAAACTAATTTCAAGCTAAACTTTTATTGCTTTGCTTAAAGCGCTAGCACTAGGTCCAAAGTGTCTCAATATCTTTCCTTACACCCTATATTGGGTCTTGGGTAACGATTACAAGGGGGGGAAATACAAAAAAGAAATAAACCCTCATTTTTTTGATCTTTGGCGCACTATCAAAATCTGGATACCGTATAATGCATGCAATTAAGAAGTGTAGTCGGTTGAATCAGGTTTTTAGATAAAACTACAACTCGCTATTTAGTCGTCTCTTGTGAGTAATAAAAATTGAAACCATCTAATCAGGCTTATGTTTACGGCATTGGTGCGGTATGCCTATGGTCAACCGTTGCCACCGCATTTAAACTTGCACTGGAACACTTCACTCCTTTACAGCTAGTATTGGTCGCTGTCGTCACTTCGATCTTTGCTCTCGGCATCATTCTTGTTGCGCAGCGAAAAATCCATCTAATTAAGACGCAGTTTATTCAACGTCCCTATTTCTACCTGCAGACAGGATTAATTAATCCTTTCCTCTATTACCTTGTGCTCTTTAAGGCCTATGATCTGCTGCCCGCACAACAGGCACTGTCGCTCAATTATACTTGGGCCATATTGCTGCCCCTGCTCTCTGTTCCAATGCTGGCTCAGAAACTCCGTAAAAGTGACATGGTGGCAGCCATTGTCGCCTACTTTGGTGTTTTCGTTATCGCAACCAATGGCAATCTCACTGGATTTTCATTTGAAAGTGGCACCGGGGTCATCTTAGCGCTTACCAGTACCTTACTCTGGTCTCTCTACTGGATCATCAATACCAAAGATAAAGGGGATCCTGTTGTCAGCCTACTATTGAGCTTCTTAGTGGGGTTTCCCTTTATACTTGGCACACTATTATTCACCCAAACGCTGCCAAGCTGGAATCTGCAAGCTTTTGCCGCTGGTGTTTATGTGGGGTTATTCGAAATGGGGGTTACCTTCGTGCTCTGGTTAATCGCACTTAAAAAAGCAGATCGCACCGCAAGTATCAGTACCATGGCCTTTATGTCACCCGTTATGAGCATAGGTTTTATTGCTTGGATTTTACAAGAAGAGATAGCCCGTTCCACTTACGTTGGTTTAGGTCTTATCTTGATGGCACTAGCACTGCAGCAGTTACTGCCATTACTGAACAGAATAAAGCTAAAGAGTGGAACCCCTCATTCCCATTAGTGAAGCTCCTGAATTTCTGATACAAAAAAGCCCATCAGTATGGGCTTATGTGTTCGCAAACCTCGTGTTTAAGCTGAGCGTTAAAAGTGTTCAACGTCAATCTGGCCAACACCAACATTAACACTCAACTCACCAAAACCGCTGCTGTCTTCATCATGATAAGCTTGTCTGACAAAGTTACGTTCAATAGCTAGCGCGCGGCCACCATCTTCAACAGTTACTTCACCGACACCTGATTCAAGCGAAACAGAGCTATAGATAATGCTATGTTTTATTTGTGCATGACCTACACCCAGATCAATATCAACATCGCTTTCCATGTTAGTGACTTCAACTTGCCCCACACCAACATTAAGGTTGACCGCAGCCTGACGGGGTAGGTAGATTTTCCACTCCTGCTTAATATCATCTTGCTCGTTTAATTTTAGCGTAATCCGTTTAGATTCTAGATCGACATCGAATTCGACATCATCAAGTTCTGAACTGCTCCAGAGTGAAAACCAGCTACTATCGGCGTTAGAAACCACCACTTCAACTCGAATCTCTTGTTCATCAGTCGCAAACACCTCCGCTGATCCGACATCCATATCTAATAACACTTGCTGACCATTGTAATCAAAGGTCTGGCTCAAGCTTCTATCTGCATCCGCCTGAACTGGCGTAATAGCCAAAGTAGAGAATGCTGCAGAGATCACTAGCATGCTGCTAAGCGTTGCTGTGGTTATTTTTTTTATGAGCATGTTCATAAAGGCCATCCTGTCATTGAAATCCTGATATGGATTTAATAAAGCAAAATACAGGCCAACAATAATAATCCTACACTTCAGTTACTTATATGAATCCATTTATAAAATCAAAGTCACTCTCCTATATTTTGGTCAATTTTACTCATGCTTGGTTAGATTAATACGAGCTTGCTAATCGCAAAGATAAACCTGCTGCAGAGTCTTCGTTTACCAAGGTTTTTAGATAGGGTTAATCACAAAGAAAACATGATAAATCAAGGACTCCGAATAGAGACTTATACTTTCAGGCAGTATCTGAATTCTTTAGCTAAGCTTAATTTACGTCAATTTCTCAAGCTAAATCAATCAGTCAATTAAGCTTGCTTTGAGCGTACTTAAATTGAACACATATTACCCCTTACATGTACCAGCAATTGCTATTCAAAGTACACATGGAGATACACGATGTTTGGAACGATTAGACTAAAGTTAATTACAGCTATCATTTTTCTTTTGTTGCTCTTATCTGGTACTGCAGGTGTCGGTTTATTCTATGTCTATGAGCTTGATAACAACATTAAGCGATTAAGTGAAGATATTACACCAACCATTGAAAGCACTGACGACATGATCGCATCATTATGGGAAAGAGGAAAAATTGCCAATGAGATAATGGCTTCTGAAGACATCAGTGAAATTACTGAATTGTTCACTTTTATCGCCCCATTAAATGGCGTATATACAAGCTCTTATGAAGAACTAGAAAAACTACTCGATCCTTCAGAGAAAGAGATAGCCAATGAAGCCGTGGCAGCCAACAAGGAACTGCAGATTGATACCAAGAAAATGTACCAATCTCATTACTTAGAGTTAGAGTTTGAGTTGAAAGCAAAACAATTACTTAATGAGTTTGATGGCTTAGGTGGTGTTCTCATCACTTCACTAGATGAATTTGCTATTGAGAATGAAGCTGAAATGGCTAAGGCTGAAGACCGAGGCGACATACTGGCTGAATCAGGAACAGCAACCGCAAGCGATGTTAATGATGTGTTGGGTGAGCTTTTTGAACGCGATTACCCTGTGGTAGAAGCGGCATTAAAGTTACAACGTTATATTATTGAAATGCAAGATACTGCTGGAGAGTATCTTGCTGAAGAGGAACCTAGCAACCTTCCTGCCATCCGAGAGAACTTTGATGTCTTAGCTGAAAAAGTCGAAAGTCATATGACAATATTGTTTGACTTAGCTGAAAGTGAAGAAGACAAACAAGATGCCAAAGATCTTAAATATAACTTTGTTCAATGGCAGGCCCTTGCTCTAAATGATGAAAAACTTTTTGATACCTACCGAGAGCAGCTCCGTTATGAAGCTGAGGCAGATGACTATACTAACCACCTTGAAATATCGATATCAAAAGCTGATGCATTATTAGAACAGTTAACTGCAGCAGCTGATACCCTTGCGGACTTAGCAAATGACGAGGCTGAAGTGGCACTTAAAACAGCGGTGACTACCGTTGGTGTAGTTTGGTTAACTGCACTCGTATTTGGCTTTGTTACCATCATTGCTCTCATTAAAGCAATCATCATCCCCGTTGATAACCTAGTGAATAGACTCAAAGATATCGCAGAAGGTGAAGGCGATCTGACCCAAAGAGTCAACGAAGACGGTAAAGATGAACTGGCTGCACTCGGTGTTGAGTTCAACCTGTTTGTAGTGAAAATCCAATCTTTAATTTCACAAATAAGCACCGAATCAAATGGCCTTGATAACTCCATTGTCTCTATCAGTGATATAAGCGAGAAGGTGTGTGAACGGGTCAATATGCAAAGCAAGGAAGTCCAACAAGTGGTTTCATATATTGCTCAAGTCAATGATGCTGCTGAGAGTATCTCCAGTAATGCACAAAATTGTTCTGATGCATCAAAAGATGCAAACAATGACAGTGAAGCGGTACGTACAACCGTTCAGCAAGCTATCAGCTCTATCGGCGAACTCGCTGGACACATTGACGACAGTTCAAATGTCATCAATGAATTAAATAAAGAAGTTGATAACATTGCTTCTGTTCTTGATGTTATTCAAGCCATTGCTGAACAAACTAACTTACTTGCACTCAATGCCGCGATTGAAGCAGCAAGAGCCGGCGAGCAAGGGCGAGGTTTTGCCGTTGTCGCCGATGAAGTTCGTACTCTGGCTTCACGGACCCAGAACTGCACCAATGAAATTCAAACCATGATTCAGAACCTCCAAAAAGGAGCGAGTGCAGCAGTGACCTCAATGTCGAGATCCAAAGAAGGTGGTGAGGAAACGGTAACCATTGCTAATCAAGCTGGAGTCGCACTCGATAGAGTATCAATGGCTATCACTAACCTAAACCAATTGAATGAGCAGATTGCTACAGCCGCAGAGGAACAAAGATCAATAGTAAACTCAGCAACAAAGTCTGTGAGTCATGTGAAAACGGTCGTTGAAGAAAGCTTGAATGCCTCGATAGAAAATCAAGAGAATACTGTACACATGAGTAAGTCTGTCGATAGGTTAAATGGCTTGGTTAAACAGTTTAAGGTGTAGGCCTATTGTTCTAAAAAACTGATGCCTTTACGAGAATTTGTCGCTTAAGGAATAATGCCATTAATGCAGCTGCATTAATGGCATTTCAATATCTAGCCTCTTGGAATATAGGAAACATTACAGACCCTGATTCACGCGTTGATCTCCCCTCCAAAGCACTCACTTCAGATGAAAAAATATAAATACGACTTTCTACTTCCCATCATTTTTCACCAGAAAAATAGATCTCGCCTTTACTCTACGTACGATTTTTTACTGGTATTATTCATCATTAAAGACAGACAAGAAAGAAGACATTTATAAACAAAACTAAATATAGGGTTCTGAAACTGACTAATCAATAAATTAGTTTGTTCAATCAATACATAAATATAGATAACCTTCATTTGAAAATAGAGATGCTACACACTCAAAAAATTAAATTATCCATTAGTTTCATTTTAAACTTACCAATCAATAACATACATACTGGCAATATGGCGAAGTTAATTTATGACTTAATAACAAACAAAATACCGTACGAGCAACCAAATAAAACAGGATACCGTACCAACGACCAAATAAAATAGAATATTAATTAAAATCATACATATAAAGCATAGCACCAAGCGCTCTTGACTTTTAATATTTAATGATTATCATTGAATAATTAACGATATTCATTAACAACGCTTTCACATGTGATTGTTGGCATTTAAATTATGGAAACAAATTCAGATATAATAAAAATATGTAAAATAGGAAAAACGATAAGAATATTGCTATGGGTGATATGTGGTTTTATTTTTCTTTCAAACATAGGCTTCTTTTTATTTTTTGATTTTTTCAACTTAGATTTTGAGTTTTTTTCCAGAGCAAGTATTATTGATTCTAAGGTGATGTTCGATGAATTATTCTTTTCTATCGGATCAACTCATCCTGAAGCATTCAGTATTCATGATACACCTAATCTGTTAGTTAAATGGCTATGGTACATCAGTACACCTGCATGTTTGATTATTACAATACTCATCATTCTACGGCTGGATAAACTCTTTAAATCTTATTCTCATGGACTTGTTTTTCATCCCAATAATACTAAAGGGTTTGCGGTTATTGGCTGGCTTTTAGTTGGACTCTACTTTGCTGATGCTATCGCTTCTATGACACTAGATACATTATTTCTTCAAGCAGCTTCCAATGACATAATGAATATTGAAAAACAACCAAGCATGTTCCCAGTTAACAAGATTACAGAAGCTGAAATAGTCACTTTTGATTACGTGCCACTGGGGATGGCAAGCTTGGATATTCCACCTTTATCAGAAATGGGCACAAGGATTTATAGCAATTTAACGCTACTATTATTCGGTTCCTTTCTAATTGTTGTTGCGAGAGTAATGAGTTATGCCGAAAATCTAAAAAAAGAAATTGATACTTTGATCTAATCCACGTGGACGGGTAATGAGAATAGTTGTAAACCTTGACGTAATGCTAGCGAAACGAAATATGCGTCTGAATGATCTTTCAGAAGCGGTTGGTATTTCAATTCAAAATCTCTCAATACTTAAAACAGGAAAAGCCAAAGCGATTAGATTTTCTACATTAGCACTAATTTGCGAAGCACTGGACTGTCAGCCCGGTGATTTGCTTGAGTACCTACCTGAATAGACGGCAATCTATTTCAGGTAGGATTTTTTTATTTAACTACGCAGTTAAACATCTTGGAGTTTACAATGTACTACCCTAGAATTACAACCCTGCTTATCGCGCTTGTGGTAACAGTCAGTGGCGTTTGTCTCGCCAACCCATACGACAAAATATCGAAAAAAAGAACCAACACCCCCACACCAAGAGTTATTGGCGGCGAAAACACCCAAAAAGGAGAGTTTCCTTTTATGGTCTCGCTCATACTCCGAGATACTAAAAACACAGGAACTGTTTTCCCCTTCTGTGGTGGGTCGTTAATCGCTAAAAAGTATGTCCTCACTGCTGCTCACTGTCTCCAATTTGGAAAAACACCTGCAGATGGATTCGATGTACTGATCGGACTCCATGATGTAAACGCACAAGGCGAGGCGAAGCGTCACCAAGTCAAAGTTATATATACGGATAATAAAACAGATACCGCCCTGCTGGAGTTGATAAAACCAGTGGAGGGGATCACTCCTATCAAACTTATTACACCTCAGCAGGCCGAGCAGTTAAAAGATGGCGACATGATGACAGTTATCGGTTTTGGGGTCACCGTAGAGAATGAGATAAGACCAACAGCTGACATATTGCAAAAAGCAGATGTCCCTCAATTTAATCAAGCACTCTGCGATAAAAACTATAGTGAGTCCTCTAGAGGCGAAGCACGTGTAGATGAAAATATGATCTGTGCTGGCTACGCAAAAATAAAAAAAGACTCCTGTAATGGCGACAGTGGTGGACCGCTATTAATGAAAAGAGACGGCCAACTTTACCAAACTGGAATTGTCAGTTGGGGGGCTCAGGTTTGTGCCAGCGAAAATCTTCCCGGCGTTTATGTCAGGGTTTCAAAGATGCTCAATTGGATATATGAGCTCTCTGCAGGCCTTGAATTTAATAGAAATTTGGACCTTGGCTACTTGGAGCTAGATCAACAAGCGATACACAAGCTTAAAATCGATAATGATGGCGCACATAGTTTTATAATCAACAAAGTTGAATTTAGCGATTTAGAAAGTCTTGCCACCCCAGAAGTCGTGGCAAACAGCTGTAACTCAACTGAAGTCGTAACGGGCAAAAGCTGTGAAATTAAATTCAAGTTTGCCGCCAGCAAAGTTGGCCCAGCTAAATTAACAATGGCACTGCACACATCTCACCCTCTAATCAAACTCACCAAGTCCAATGTGTCAGTTAATATCGCGGAAAAGTCAGATCTCGATCTGAAAAAACTGCTTGATATTAACCATGCTGACTTAATTGAATGGCACACAGCAGGAGAAGGGAAATGGCAGCCTCAGTCCAGTCGAGCTTACACAGGTGACAGCGGTATAGAAACAGCATCGGTTGATGATAACAATGCTGCTGCACTACTGGGCGTAATTAAAAATGACAGAGTCACAGAATTAAGTTTCAGCTATCTGGTGAGTTCTGAGGCTAACAAAGATGGGTTACACATACATCTAAACGGTAATGAAGAGCTATTTGCCAGTGGCGATACTCAAGAGAAGTTCCTCCATGTCAAACTTCCCCTTGCCAAGGGTAACGACAGGGTGGTGCTTTCCTATGCTAAAGATGGTGCCGATGCAGTGGGTGAAGACAAGGCTTACCTCGACAACGTACAGCTGACTATTACCAATAAAGCACCGGTTATCAATATCAAAAAAATTAAACCAATAGAGGTAAATCAAAATACCACAATTGACGCCAGTGGCACCAAAGATCCTGATGGAGATGCATTAACCTTTAGCTGGAAACTAATAGGAAAAGGTAATGGTGCTAGTTTGACAGAGACATCCAATAAAATTGCTAAATTTAAAGCCGGAAAACAAGCTGGTAAAGTTGAGATAGAGCTCACCGTCACGGATAAATATGGAGAGAAGTCCGTGAGTAAAGCCATGGTAGATGTTAGAGAGAAAGATAAAGGAGGCAGCACAGACTTAATGCTGCTCCTATTAGCATGTCTTGCCATTCAACGCTCAAGAAAGAAAGTACAAACCCTATAATCAAATGGTAACAAGTACAACGCGAAGCCGATGGCCTCGCGTTGTATTTAACTATCGGTCAAGACAATGAAAAATTTTAATTTATATACAACATTGGCTTTTACTTTACTTTTACTCTTCAGCCCCAGCCCGGAGGGTAAGAGCAGAGTTGAACAACTAAATATGAATGAAGAACCAAACCTGATTGAAACTTTATATGGCGTAGAGGTAAACAGCGATAACATCGATTTTTGGGTTTTATCTAATGGCTGCAGCCATAATGAACATTTTAAACTGCAAACCTATCAGATCAACAACAAACAAATTTCGATACGGTTAATACGTCATAAACAAGATCTATGTCGTGCCCTTCCTAGGTTAATTAATATAAAGATGACAATACCATTTTCAAATATTCAGCATCCCGAGTTTATTTTTACTAATCCATTTAAATACAAGAACTCTCTAAAAAAAACCTATAGGAATTAAACGTTCAAGTAAAACAAGGAGGTTTTCATTAAAACCTCCTTTCTTATACTCTATTGCCTCTAATATTGGTCTTATCCTCTTCATTCGAAGCTGGCAACTGCTTTGGTAACAGATAGACTATGATCCAATATCGATTGTCCAGCGGCTCCATCACCGTGTCCAGGAAACACCAGCTCAACTTGAGGAAACGCTGTTTTCACCTTGTTAATGCTGTGGTACCAGTTAGCGAGATCAGCATCTCCCGTCCAACCAAGATGATTCACTTCATTGTCTTTCAGTAAACAGCCACCAATCAATACTTTATCCTCCGGTAACCAGACAACCAGGTTGTCCATACTATGTCCTGACCCCGGATAAAAAGTCTCAATTTGGCCTTTAAGCAGCTCAAACTTATCTCCTGAAAAACTGTGGTTTGCTATTGCCTTATTATCCAGAACCAGTAACTCATTAGTCATGTCTGATGCGTAAGTCGCAAAACCATGTTTATCGAGATAACCCAATCCACCAGCTCTATCATCATGGTAGTGAGTGACAATGGTGCCCTTAAGTTGCAGTTTCTTCATCTTCAGCCAACGCATCAAGTCTGGCATATCTGATTCACTCCACGGGGTATCGATAAGATAAGCATCTTGTTTATCGAGATAGATAAATGAATTTGAATCAAAAATCATCGCAGGTTTATCTTCGGAGAATTTAACTTCTTTGTAAGACTTCACCAAATATAAAGTGGGTGACACTTCCTTTATTTTTATCACCTCTGACGTCCATTCTTCCAGATTAGGCTTGGGCAACTCATGAGCTGAAATGGAGCTTACCCCTAACAATGATATGAACAAACTAGCGGCAAAAGAAGCAACAGAAAAAGCGTATGTTGAAGCCAATGAGCTTAGGTATTTTGACATAACAGGACCTTGTAAATAAAATTACTCTGAATATACAGAGAAATAGTGGCAAAAATATAGCAAGATAATGACAATCTAGGGTTAATGACCCGAGCTATTCACTAATGAAATATACAGCCTTATCATTCCCGTAAGTTAGCTGTATTTATCACTTAACGACCAGTCTACCGTGATTAAAACTGAATGATTAATTGTAATTAATTCGCCATTGCCTTCCGATTAAAATAAAATCACTTATCATTCACCTTCTTGTCTACATAGCCAATAGATTCAGGAATAGCACATGAGTAAAAAACCAGATAGAAAAAGTGCAATGCTGGGGATAATTGAGCAGGTCAAGGATGAATTTCCTCTTTATGAATCAGAAACTTTCGTCTGCGGCCCAGATAATAGCTGCCAAGGTTGCCCTAAAAAGCTACTTGAGTTAGTCGATACTGAACTGACCTATTGGGAATCTGCAATCGAAAGAGGAGTCACTCCTGACTTCGATGAAATAACTCGCTTTGGCAAATTATGTAAAAATGTACGCCGCGGGCTGGTTCGCAATAACATACTTAAAGCTTAAGCCCTTTTCCCTGCTCATCGTCATCTTTGATGATTGATCTGCTCTTCATCTAATCAAGCTTAAAAAACAAAAAAGGAAGCTAATGAGCTTCCTTTTTTGGCTTATAGGCAATTACCCCCTTACGGTGTAATCCCCTACTCCGATCCACTTATAAGTGGTCAAGGCTTCTAATCCCATAGGCCCGCGAGCATGCAATTTCTGTGTACTCACTGCGACTTCTGCACCCAGCCCAAACTGGCCGCCATCGGTAAAGCGAGTGCTTGCATTAACATACACAGCCGCCGAATCAACGTGATTAATGAAATGCGCTGACGCATGAATATTGTCGGTCAATATCCCCTCAGAATGTCCGCTTGAGTAAGTGCGGATATGCTTAATCGCCGCATCAATATCTGATACTAGCTTGATCCCTAACGTCAGTGACAACCACTCTTGACCAAAGGTTTCATCAGTTGCTAATGAAATCGATACCCCAAGTTTATCGGCAATAGCTTTAGTCTTTTCACAACCATAAAAACTCACACCTTGAGCGCTAAGCGTAGAGAAAAGTTTCGGTAATAATGTGTCGCTAAGTGACTCATGTACAAGTACTGTATCCAGCGCATTACAAACCGTAGGTCGTTGCACTTTCGCATTGGCTATTACATCGATTGATTTGGCAATATCTGCATCTTTATCCGCATACAGATGACAGATCCCGATCCCACCAAGAATAACCGGAATCGTCGCTTGTTCAGCGCACAAACGCTGTAAATTCTGGCCACCACGAGGCACGATCATATCGACAAATTGATCCAACTTTAATAAGCCAGAAACCAACGCCCTATCGGGACTTTTTATCAACTGAACACAATCTGCATCCAAACCTTGCTCAACAACAGCACTGCGTATTGCTTCACTGAGTGCTAAATTAGATTGCAGGGTCTCTTTACCGCCACGCAAAATCACTGCATTACCGGTTTTAAGTGCAAGTACGGCAATATCGACGGTCACATTTGGGCGCGCTTCGTAGATAACACCAATCACACCTAACGGGACACGACGACGTGATAATCGCAGCCCATTGTCTAATAGTTTACTCTCTAACTCTGTGCCAACGGGATCCGCTAAGCTAATGACATTATCAATGTCACTGATCACGCCTTTTAAGCGAGATTCATCTAATAACAATCTATCAATCATGGCTTCATTAAGGCCATTTTCACGCGCTGCTCCCACATCTTTACTATTGGCGGCTAAAATTTCCTGACTTTTTGCAGTTAAACTGGCCGCGATAGCCGATAATAATGCCTGCTTTTGCGTACCGGTTAAGCTAGCTAAAGCATAACTCGCCTGTTTGGCATTTTGACCCAGCGCTTGCAGATATTGTTCGTTATTCTCAATCACGTCACATCACCCTATTTGAAAACTAATAATTAACAGCTGATAAACTCAGAACACCTGCTAGAGCACGACCATATCATTTCGATGTACAACAGCATCACCATAGTCATACCCCAGTAAAGACTCTATATCATCCGAGTGCTTACCCGCGATTTTATTCAGATTTGCCGCACTATAACGACTTATGCCACGTGCATGTTCACGGCCTTCACTATCGATAAGCTGCAAAGTTGTGCCACGACCAAATTCCCCCACCACGGATATGATGCCTTTAGAAAGAAGACTGCGACCTTTTTGCGTCACCGCATTGATAGCACCAGCATCAAGTACCAATTTACCTTTTGCCGACTGGCCCGCTAAAATCCACTGTTTACGACTCTCTAAGGGATTTTCAAGCGCTGTAAAGTGAGTACCGACAGCTTCTTTACACACGGCATTGAGTATCACTTGGGTTCGTTGACCTGATGCAATCACTACCTCGATACCAGCACGTCTAGCAATGTCAGCAGCTTCAAGCTTTGTCGCCATGCCACCCGTCCCTAAACCAGAAACTGCACCACCGGCAAGCTGGCGTAAGCTGTCATCAATATTAACCACTTGCTTAATCAATTTGGCTTCAGGGTTTGAGCGAGGATCTGAGTCAAACAGGCCTAATTGATCTGTTAGTAATATTAAAAGGTCGGCATGACAAAGCAGTGCAGCGCGCGCCGATAGATTGTCATTATCACCGACTTTAATTTCATTCGTGGCTACAGCATCGTTTTCATTAATAATGGGAACGATGCCATTTTTTAGCAATGCATTGAGTGAGTCACGTGCGTTTAAATAACGCTCTCTGTCATGAAGATCAGCTTTGGTCAGCAATAGTTGGCCGACATGTAAACCATAGATACTAAACAGTTGAGACCAAGCTAAGATAAGTTGACTCTGGCCAACAGCTGCCAAAAGTTGTTTGTTGGCAACAGTATCGGGAAGTTCCGGGTAGCCAAGATGCTCTCGGCCAGCTGCAATTGCGCCTGACGTGCACAAAACCACCTCAACTCCCGCTTGCATTAGTACAGACATCTGTCTCGCTAATTCAACCATATGCGCTTTATCCAGCTTTTTACTGCCGGAGGTCAGTACACTCGTTCCCAACTTGACCACCACACGGCGGTAACCAATCTCACTTAAATTCATGTTCAAAATAGTAAATAAAGCCGAACTTAGCGTTATACCCAATCCTGAGGCTAAATGGTAGCGATGAGTGTAAAAGAAAGGGTTTTTTACTCAAACAATAAAGATATGACAATAAAAAGGCCACATAGAGTGTGACCTTTAACCTATTCGTATACATATTTGCTGATCAATCAAAACAGCCAGTTTTGTTGTTGTTTAGAATTGATCCCAAAAAATGAACTGTTATCCATACATAAATTTACCGATGAATAACGCGGCGAGTATTACAACTCCAGCACTGAGATCTTTGTAGCGACCACTCATCAATTTGATCACGGCATAGGAGATAAAACCAAACGCTATGCCGGTGGCAATAGAAAAAGTCAGTGGCATCAAAATACAAACCACCACAACAGGCGCAGCCTCAGTTAAGTCTTCCCACGCAACATGCACGAGTCCAGACATCATTAAGATTGCCACATAGAATAATGTTCCCGCCGTAGCGTAAGCTGGCACCATCGCAGCTAACGGTGAAATAAACAGCGATAAGAGAAATAATATTCCAACCACCACAGCTGTCAGCCCGGTGCGACCACCAGCACTCACACCCGCCGTGCTCTCTATGTAACTGGTCGTCGTTGAAGTGCCTAACATGGCACCAGCGACAGTCGCAGTACTGTCGGCCATTAATGCACGGTTTAATCTTGGTAAGCGCCCCTTATCGTCTAAGAAACCTCCCCGCTGCGCTACGGCGACTAACGTACCTGATGTATCGAACAGATCGACAAAGAGAAAGGCAAACACCACTGATAACATACTGATCTCAAGCACACTTGAAAGATCCATCTTCATAAACGTGGGTAAAATCGAAGGAGGTAACGCAACCACACCTTGGTATTGCACGTCGCCAAAAAGAAGTCCAAGTAATGTTACCGCCAGAATGCTCACTATCACCGCCGACTTCATCCCTCGGTTCACCATCGCAATGATCAAAAAGAACCCTAAAGCCGCCATCACAGCCGGAAAAGCAGTGATATCGCCCAAAGTGACTAACGTTGCAGGACTTGCGACAACAATGCCCGCACTTTTTAGTCCTAACAAGGCCAAAAACAATCCGATGCCAGCAGCAATGCCTAAGCGCAACGACATAGGAATACTATTGACAATCCACTCCCTAATTTTCACTAAGGATAGAATTAGGAAACAGATACCCGATAGAAAAACAGCCCCTAATGCAGTCTCCCAGCTATAGCCCATTTCCCCCACAACCGTATAAGTAAAAAAAGCATTCAATCCCATACCAGGAGCAAGTGCTATCGGGTAGTTTGCGACGATCCCCATAATTAAACAGCCGATTGCCGCAGCTAAGCACGTTGCTACAAATACAGCGCCATGATCCATTCCTGCATCTGCCAGCATCATCGGATTAATAAAAATAATGTAAGCCATGGTCAAGAAAGTGGTTAGTCCAGCCACCAGCTCTTGCTTGATACTGGTTTGATTTTCTTCAAGTTTGAATAGACGTTCTAACATAGACAGACCCTTTTTATTATTTTTATCATCGCCATAAGTACAAAGCTGACGCAAACCAACAGCTAAATTAAGCTGTGTTGTGACGCTACAAAAAATTAACATTTATGGGATTATAGGGAATTTACACATTAGAAACTAGCAGCAAGCGATAACACTAAATTACAGCCAAAAAAAAGCCTGCTCAATGAGCAGGCAAAGACTAATTTCAAGTAAAAGAGTTTCTGCGCTAACAGTTACACTGCAATTCGATAATTGATCTTATCAAACTACAACTTGAGTCTACACTCCCCAAAGGGGATAAAGGGTCTATGGATGGTAACTAGCTTTCTATAGCTCAAAGAGCATCTAGTAGGGGCAGTAAACCCTAATAATCGTTACAACAAACACTAAAAGGTGGGTTAAGCCTTAAAGCTCATGGCGAATAGTCCGCCACGTAATGAATCAGTGCAAAACCAATTATTCTGCCAATAAGTGTGCTGAATTCCGGTATAAGACATAATCAATACTCCTAACAAAGTTATAAGAAACTTGTCGCTCGATTCCTTGGAGAATTATCCTTCCTGGATAGACTTAAAGATGGAAGACGTCATTGCCTAGCCAACGAGATAACTATAACCATTATGAAAGTTTATTACAACAACTATCTTATAAAATAGGCGGATAAGTCATAAAACCAGCTTATTTGGTAATTTTACTACCAAAAAAAATAAAGACCCATTGAAGGATCTGTGCGCTACTAGTAAGTTATTTAATGTTTATGAAAGTAACAAAGAAAAAAAAGCCTGCTCAATGAGCAGGCAAAGACTAATTTCAAGCGTTCCTAAAAGGAAAGAGTTTCCGCGCTAACAGTTACACAAGCATTCATTTAGATTAATTAACCAAACAAGATGCTACTTGAGTCTAAACATCCCCAAAGGGATAAAGGTTGATGGATGATGGAAACTAAATACCAATCAATAACTGATTGGTATAGGGGTAGTTAGCCCTGCAATTCGTGAAAGGAAAACCTTTCGTGATTTAGCCTAGCGTCAGTGCTGTGCTAAATCGAAGGGGGGAGTATAGACCTGAGTAATTTTATTACAAGTATTTTTTGAAAAATATTTTAAAATAGTCAAATTACGTAATTAAACTACCTATTTGTGTATATTGATCCATGAAGTCATAACAGTTGAGCATAAAAACCTCACGTTCAGCATAACGATGAACTAAAAGTTACAAAACTCATTTTAGATATAACTCATAGATACCTCCCCTAATATGACTCAAATACCGGTGACGTGAATGTTAGGGAAAATATCAGTACGACCCTTGAGTTCTACCCACAAACTAGAGAGAGAAAGTTTGTGGGTAGAGGCCCAACTAATTATTTTTCAGTCATATGCTTATACAGTCCGACCAAAGGCGTCGCTGTTGGCTTGCCATAGAATGGGTGACCCTCAGTGGCGCTTCCAGCGATGTCAACGTGTGTGTAAGCCATCGGTTGTTTGGCATGAACACCATGAGCACTCAAGCCAGATGCTTTCAATAAAAAGGCTGCAGGATATTGATGACCACGTACGGTCACCGACGAAGGGCCATTATTGGAGGAGACAATATCAGCCGCTCCCGATGGGTCGACAATTTTGGCATAGTCTTCACGTCGTAATACCGACTGCTCTATCGGCTCTCCCCAAGCTTGACCTTGGGTTGCAATGCTTAATGCCACACCAGCTTGTTTAGCCACACTGTTTTCAACCGTCGCAGTATAGCCGCCATAGCAGCGCACCACATGACCCGTTAAGGTTGCCACAGAGAACAACTCGGGGTTAATCGCTTTGTCAGCCTTTATTCGCAGATGAGATAAGAGATCGGCCAATACTAGACGCCCTTCAGCATCGGTATTCCCTATTCGTACTCGCACGCCAGCATGGCTAGTAATGATCTCATCAGTCACGAAAGCTTCACTGCCTATACTGTTTCGAACTAAGCCCAATTCAGAGACAACACGAATACCTTTGGGTTTGAGCATAGACAGGGTTTTCATCAACCCCGCTACTGCAGCAGCGCCACCTTTATCTCGGCTCATGCCAGCCATGCCACCAGCAACTTTAATATCAGCACCACCGGTATCGTAGATCACTCCTTTACCAGCAAAGAAGTAAGTACGTTCAATCTCGCCCTCTCCCACATACTCAAGCTTGACGACGCGAGGTTGGTGACGAGATACCGCAAACGATGAACGCCCAACCGCGCTTAGCAGCGGGTAATCACGTTCCAAAACATCTCTGTCTTCAATGACGCTAACCTTAAGGCCTGAATCTTGATATGCCGCCACACAGTAATCGGCAAATGCAGCAGCCGACATACGTTCAGGCTCAGTGCCACAAAGATCTCTTGCTAGAATGCGACCCGCTTCTAGCGCATTCAAACTTTGACTCACCTCAGATGAGTGCAGTAGACCTATTGCATCAAAAGCGGCAATATCCCCTGTCGCTTCACGCGCCTCAAGCGCTTGCCATATCTCCTGACCACAGGCAAGAGCGGCGACTTCACCACTAAACTGATAGCGAAGATCACTGTCTTTACCCACCAGTAATAGTGGACGCTTAGCACCAACCTGACACGCTAACTTTATGCCAGCCCTTGCAGCATCGGCAAATACCCTGACATCTTCAACATCATCTTGACTGTTTAATACTGGCGATAAGATCAAGCGACCACCCGCCAAGCCAGGTGCAAACAACAAGGTCGCTGACTTACCAACACGATGATCGACCTTGCCGCCGTGATCCGCCAACAAAGCGATCTCATCGATCCCCGTTTGCATCATATCTGTGGCGACGACAACCAGTGCATCCCAGCCACTTCCTTCAAAAATTGCATCTTCATCGCATACATCAATAAAGTTAACCTGAGCCATGTGTCATCCTTTTGCTTGTAAAAACTTACCAGTGTAAAAAGAAGAGGTAATGATTTTATTATTTGGCAAACAATATGCCTTTTACTTATGCCAATGCCAACCTCTTTTGATTGGGAACTGTCCGCTGGCAACTTTCGATGACAGCTTAAGCCATAACAGTTAAAACAGAGTGAAAGCACAGATAAAAAGTCCTACAGACTCTGTGATAGACTATCCGCATTTCTAACCTCGCACACCCAATCAATCTCAATATGTGCGTTTCAGCTCCCTGATAGGCGGTCTGAACAGAGCAGAGATTTAGTAGTTTGGGTTTACACATTATAAAAGAGGAACTATCCGTGACTGCAATAAGCCAATTACAACCTCAAGCCCTATGGCAGTGGTTTGAACAAATTTGTGCGATTCCGCACCCGTCTAAGCACGAGCAAGCATTAAGCGCGCACATTCAGGCTTGGGCCAAAGATAAGCAGCTCGATATAGTTGAAGACAAAGTCGGCAACCTCATCATCAAAAAACCTGCCACTCCTGGCATGGAAAACCGCAAAGTTGTCGCCCTGCAAGCACATATTGATATGGTGCCTCAGAAAAATGCAGACAAAGTTCATGATTTCGAAAAAGACCCAATTGTGCCTTATATCGACGGTGAATGGGTCAAAGCAACTGGCACAACCTTAGGTTCTGATAACGGCATTGGTATGGCATCAGCATTAGCCGTTTTAGGCTCTGATGACATTCCCCATGGACCGCTTGAAGTTTTGCTGACGATTGACGAAGAAGCTGGCATGACAGGCGCTTTTGGCCTAGAAGCTGGTTACCTTGATGCAGAGATCTTAATCAACACAGATTCAGAGCAAGAGGGTGAAATCTACATGGGCTGTGCCGGTGGCGTTGATGCACAAATCAGTGTCCCAATGGTATGGCAATCTCCAGAGCAGTCAAACTCGACATATACCTTAACCTTGTCAGGTTTAAAGGGCGGTCACTCAGGTGTCAATATTCACCTTGGACGCGGTAATGCCAATAAACTGCTGGCTCGTTTCATGTTTAATTATGCTGATGAGTTAGCAATTGAACTGACGAACTTCACGGGTGGATCTTTGCGTAATGCGATACCACGTGAAGCCAATGTCAGCTTTATGCTACCAGGCGAGAATGTCCCTCAGCTTGAAGCCTTAATGGCTGAGTATCAGGCGATAATTCGTCAAGAACTCGCCATAGCCGATCCACTGATGCTACTTGAGCTAACAGAAATACCTGCGGCGACTCAAGTGATGAGCGAAGACACCCAGAATATGCTTATCGATCTGCTTAACGCTTGTCCTAATGGCGTGATCCGCATGAGTGATGAAGTTGAAGGTGTAACGGAAACGTCACTGAATGTTGGTGTTATCAGCACTGAGACTGAAAGTGTTGAGATTCTTTGCTTGATTCGATCACTACTGGACTCAGGCCGTGAAGAAGTTGAAGGTGTATTAACATCATTGGCTAACTTAGCGGGCGTAGAGATTGAACTAAGCGGCGCTTATCCGGGTTGGAAGCCTGACAATAGCTCCCCTGTCATGGCGCTTGTGCGTGAAACCTATGATGACATTTACAAAAGAGAGCCAGTTATCATGGTTATCCATGCGGGTCTGGAATGTGGACTGTTTAAAAAGCCGTACCCAGAGATGGATATGGTCTCTATCGGTCCGACCATTCGCTACCCACACAGCCCAGATGAAAAAGTACTGATTAAAACAGTTGATCAGTATTACAAACTATTATTAGCTGTACTGGCACGAATTCCAGAGAAAGCATAAACAATACCTCTAGACCTTAGGCTGTAACACCTAAGGTCTTATTCTAAAAGCCCAGATCCAGCTGAGATATGCTAGCTTCGCTTTTTTCCGTTTTTTCAACCTCTGCTTGAGTCGCTAATCCAACAGACACTCCCAGCAAACGTATTCCCCTCCCCTCTTGTCGCTCCAATGCTTGAACCAAAAGATCATAAAACAGTTTCACCGACACCTCATCACTTCTGTGCTCGATGGTGGTCTGCTTAAAGTCATTAAACTTAAGTTTCACCACTTGTTTATGTATCTTTCTCTCTTTGGCACTTCTATGAATACGTGTCGAAAGCTCTTGCAGAAGTTGTGGCATCACGCCTTGGCATTGCTCCAATGTGTAGATGTCTTTAGGTAGCGTTGTTTCAACTCCAACCGACTTTCTTTCTCTGTGAGAGCTAATTTCACGTAAATCGATGCCTTGAGCTCGCTCGATTAAGACGGCACCAAACTTACCAAAACGTGCTATCAGTTCATCTTTCGGATAATCCTGTAAATCACCACAAGTCACGAGCCCAATATCTTCAAGCTTTTTACCCGTTACCTTACCGACACCAGGAATTTTAGTTAAAGGTAAGGTTTTTACGAAAGGGGCTATCATCTCTGGTGTTATCACATATTGTCCATTGGGTTTGTTAAGATCGGAGGCGACTTTGGCGAGAAACTTCACGGGGGCAATACCTGCTGAAGCCGTTAACCCTGTAAGCTCGAATATCTCTTGCCGAATCGCCTCAGCAATACGCGTAGCCGAACCCTGACATTGAGCGCAATCACTGACATCTAAGTAGGCTTCATCGAGAGAGAGGGGTTCTATTAAGTCGGTATAGCGAGCAAAAACCTCACGGATCTGGTTTGATACCTCCTTGTAAACTGACATGCGTCCGGGAACTAATATTAAGTCCGGACACAGTTTTAATGCATAGCCGGAAGCCATTGCTGAACGTACGCCAAAAACGCGAGCTTCGTAGTTACAAGTACTGATCACCCCACGACGATCACTACGTCCTCCCACTGCAATCGGTTTGCCTCTCAGTTCGGGGAAATCTCGCATTTCCACGGCGGCAAAATAACAATCCATATCGATATGAATAATTTTTTTCACGGTTAGCTAATTTCTTAATTTGAGTGTCACTCACACACGAGCACACCAATTTATCTCTTTCAATCAAGATACTGTATATTTAAACAGTACTCAAGTTATTGTCACCTGAAAGTAGAAATGAAAGCAAGATCGCTGACTCACAGATAACAGTGAGGAACAGCTGAAAACGTAAAGACTATTTACGCCTGACCACCAATAACAAAGGGAGAAAAAGCTTAAAACTGCGCATAGATCATATTAATCTCATCTTCGGTTAGGGCAATGGTTTCACAGCTATTCGAGTTTGATAACTGATGTTTTGCTTTGACCAACTCAGACTCGAGTGACTTTATCCGCAATTGCAGATTTGAGATTTGCTCACCAAAGCTATCTGGCATTAACTCTATTTGCTTGGTTGTGTTCATATCAATCCTCCCACAATGCTACTCATTTAGAATAAAGGATTTGACTGAACTCAAGCTGTATGAAGAATGACTTGTTTGTACAATATTGCATCGATTTGTATCGAGCAGAACATTATTACTGTTACAAGGATTAATAGGTCATAATATCTTTCATAAAAAAGCCCAGTTAAAAACTAGGCTTCATTTTTAAATATTATATTAACAGTTACATTTTTGACTGTAGATAATTTTGCAATCCAACTTTACTAATCAAACCTAACTGCTTTTCAAGCCAATGCATATGATCGGATTCTGTCTCATCGAGTAAGACCTCTAGGATCTCTCTGGTCTGATAATCTTTCTTCTCTTCACATAGTGCTATCGCCTTGCGAAGGTTATCGGCGACTTGATATTCATAGTTGAGATCGTTTTGCAGCATCTCTTGTGTATTTTTACCGATATTGAGTGCTTCACGGCTGGCAACATCCGGAGTACCCTCCAAAAATAAAATACGTTGAACCAGTTTTCCGGCATGCACACGTTCATCATCTGATTCGTGGGAAATACGTACATGTAGCTCGTTCAATCCCCAATCTTCATACATCAGTCCATGGACAAAATATTGATCCATCGCCGAGAGCTCACCTGTGAGCAACTGATTGAGTGTGTCGATAACTTCTTGATTACCTTTCATACTAGCCTCTTATTCGCCCATTTTTGTTTGTAAGAAATTTTGGATACCTGTAAGTCCAATCAACTCTTGTTGCGACTCAAGCCAATCCAAATGTTCCTCTTCATCTTCCAAAATATCTTCAAGAATATCTCGGCTGACGTAATCACGCTCAATTTCACAAAGCTCAATCGCTTCACGAAGCACAACCAACTCTTCCTCTAGCATCTCTTTGTCGCAGGCCAGCATCTCTTCACAGTGCTCACCAATGCGTAATTTAAGCAGCATTTGTAAATTAGGGAGTCCTTCCAGAAACAAGACTCTCTCGATCAACTTATCAGCATGCTTCATGTCTTGGATTGATTTCTTATATTCTGCTTTATCAAGTCCGTCTAGCCCCCAGTTTTTAAACATTCTGGCATGGAGGAAGTACTGATTTATTGCAGTCAGCTCAAAGGTGAGTACCTTATTAAGCAAACTGAGAACCTTAGGTTGGCCTTTCATCTCGTTGTCTCCAAAATTAAACACTGGCAAAGAAAAATATGGAATGAGTAAACTTGATCTATATCAATAAAACAGACTAATACATATTAAACACAAAGACAAATATCCTTATACATCAAAGATTTAATAAAGAAGAAGCATTATCATTTAGATTAAGTTTACCAACCACATTATTAATCGAAAGCATTGAAAAGTGAGGGTTTCTAATTTACTCACCACGATATCCATCACGGATTTAGGTCGGATCAAAAGAGAATTAGCTGGAAAATAAATATATCGATGTGAAATGACAACTTACATTATCGGTATCAAAGTGCGGTTTCATAGGTAATGTCTAAATGCGCTTAAAGAGCAAGGCTATAAAATGGGGCGGGGCTGTTTATGAACGAAGTATAAAGTTAAAAAATCTCTATATCATCCTCTATTTTAAGTGGAACAATAGAACCGTCTTGAATCAGATCTTCGTAAATACCAATATTATTTCTACCAGTTTCCTTTACGTAATAAAGTGCTTTATCAGCCTTCATTAGCAACTCACTAGACTCTTCGACACTGTTAATTTCAATAATCCCCATAGAGATGGTCACCTGCACTTCCTTACCATGATGAATTGACAGTTTATGTGAAAACTCCTCACACAATTTCATCATTTCCGCCTTGTTCCGTTTCGACATAATGATGACAAATTCATCACCACCAAACCTAAACATACTATCTAACTCGGAGAACGTTGCTTTCATCACCTTAACAAAATCGATGAGAATCTCGTCTCCATATAAATGGCCGAAAGTATCGTTGATCACCTTAAATTTATCGATATCAAAAATACACAACCAATAACGCTTTGAACTAAGAACTGATTCTTGAGGAGTTGCTGCATAATCATCTAACTCCTCTTTTATCAACCTAGCAACTTTAATCAAGCGTGGCAGGAAGGCTTTTCGATTAAGAAGTCCGGTAAGAGGATCTGTTTCACTCTCAATGACAATGGATAGGAAATTCTCATAGACTTTAGAAAACCCCTTAAGCATCTGAACATCTTGAGCTGAAAAATGCTCACTCGTGATCCACAAGATCATGACAACGGCATCTTTTAGTAAAATAGGAATAGCGATTTGCTCAAATACTCCCGAAGAGAGCTTCACCGTTGAGCAACTCTTTAAGCATTCGACTAAAACGTCAGCAGCAGACTCAGCGCTCAAAGTAATTAGGTTATTAATTACCTCATCAGGTTCAAGATGACTATCCACTTTTAAGATCTCAACCTGCTCAACATTGACCATCTCCCTCACCGTTGATACTAAGCTTTCCGCCAACGAATCAAGTTGACACCGCTCAGTCATTTGCACTATTGATTCTAAAACAGCTTCCGGCTCATTAGTCATATGGGTACTTTCATAGTGAGTTAACTAGATATGTGAATGAAGTAATCGACAAATGCATTACTACTTGAGATTTTTAGTATAGTTGACAGAAAAGCAGGAAAAGAGGGAGTAACAAGAAAAATTATAAATCTGTACTGCAAATCTTATTGAACAGCCCACAAAACAAATTTATATCCATGGTAACTTTACGTAGGTGTTCAGACACAAAAAAGGACATGACGCTAGTCATGCCCTATTTAACGCTAATCTTCATCAAAGAAGTAACCTTAAAGAATACGGTTCTTCTCTAGCTTTTCACGTCTTGCCTCTTCAGCAGCCATTTTAGCTTTGCGGTTATCACACGGATCATCACAATCACATGCTTTTTCAATACCCAAAGTGCCTAATCCACCACAACTTCCTGCCACCGCAGTACGTTTAACAATGTAACCTATAGACATCAAAAGAAAAAACAGCAGTAAAACAACAAAAGCCGCAATAAAAGTACTCATCATAAACTCCAACTATAGCGTTATATCATCAAAGCCTGTGTGCAAGAGTAAGCTTGCACTAGACGTATACCCAAGCTACCTTAAGATACTCGTTTCAGAGCTCCCGTAGGATAGCTGGACAAGGCAGTGATTAAGGATAATGGCATTCGCATTGTCGATATCACTAACGCAGCGCAGGGATTCTACGGGCACTCCCGAAGAGCATGGCGAGAAGCTACATTTTTCTGTGTTATGAAATATTGAATTAGAATAACTAGTCCTACTATTTCATGCCTTGAACTCTGTTACTTCTCGACATGCTGAATCCTGCATCTTGAAGTTGTTTGGGTATATACCAACATTCTACCTGATTAGTTTTCGACATAAGGTTTAAAAGCATCGCTGTAGAACACTTTGAAACCTTCATCTTGCTTCTCTATTAGCATAATAGCTAAACCCTCACGTTGAGCAAGGGCTAATGAAGCTTCTGTCCCCAAAACCATCATGGCGGTTGCATATCCATCAGCAACCATACATTGCTTATGAAGCACTGTTACAGAAGCCAATCTATGATCGATGGGGTAGCCAGTACGAGGGTCAATTAAGTGCGAAAACTGACGCCCTTCTTCCTCGTAGTAATTACGATAATCACCTGAGGTAGCAATCGCCATATTACCTGGTGCGATCACTTGTTGCACTTCACGGTCATCAACATCAGCCTGTTCTATGGCAACTCGCCAAACTGAACCGTCCATCTTTTCACCGAAAACACTAAGCTCTCCACCGATTTCAACGAGATAACCAGCAACATTGTACTTATTCAGTATCCCAGCAACCACATCAACACCAAAACCTTTGGCTATGGATGAAAGGTCAACATACAGATCAGCTTTGGTTTTACTCAAACGAGTACCGTCTACATCAAGAAACTCTATCCCTGTTCTCGCCTTAGCCTCAGCAATCACTTCTTTCGATGGGACTTGAGTTGGACGCTTATCGGGACCAAACCCCCACAAATTCACTAAGGGTCCTAACGTAATATCTAACGCGCCACCCGTCACTTGATAAAGGTGGATACCTTCTTTTATCACGGTTGCAGTATCAGCAGATACCGTAACTGTCTCTTCAAAACCCGATGAGTTAAAACGAGATAGCTCTGAATCAGGGCGGTAAGTCGACATCTGGTCATTGACCTTTTCAAGGGCAAGATCGATTTCAGCTTGTAATAAATTAGGCTCCGGAAGCTGCTCATTAGGCACGACTTTAATGTGGTAAGTCGTTCCCATGGTATTACCGGAAAGGGAGATGATTTCAGCAGGTTTAGAACAGGCTGAAATGAAAAAGGCTAGCCCGATAAGAGCTAACCATTTTACAGAGGTCTTTTGCATTGACCTGAATCCTTATATTCCACTTAAGACTATCTAGTAATAAAGGAAAGTGGCATGAGCTTATCAACTTCCACTTTCCACACTAGATGACGACTCTATCTGCGGATTTTAGCTTTATAAGAAGCGATTAGCCACCGAAGTCATCGAGTAAGATATTTTCATCTTCGACGCCAAGATCTTTAAGCATGCCGATAACAGCCGCGTTCATCATTGGAGGACCACACATGTAGTACTCACAATCTTCTGGGGCTTCATGGTCACGCAGGTAGCTTTCATAAAGTACATTATGAATGAAACCTGTTTTACCTTCCCAGTTATCCTCAGGTTGAGGATCTGAAAGAGCGACATGCCAATCAAAGTTTTCATTCTCAGCCGCTAAGCCATCGAAATCTTCAACATAGAACATTTCGCGCTTCGAACGTGCACCGTACCAGAAACTCATCTTACGACTTGTATGAAGGCGCTTAAGCTGATCGAAGATATGTGAACGCATTGGTGCCATACCAGCACCACCGCCGACAAATACCATTTCGTTATCGGTATCTTTTGCGAAGAACTCTCCGAATGGACCAGAGATTGTCACCTTATCACCAGCGTTTAGGCTGAAAATATATGAAGACATCTTACCGCAAGGTAGAGATAAATCACGCGGTGGTGGCGAAGCAATACGCACGTTCAGCATGATGATACCTTCCTCTTCAGGATAGTTCGCCATCGAATATGCACGGATTGTCTCTTCATCAACCTTAGACTCAAGCTTGAAGAAACCAAAATGCTCCCAATCGCCACGGTATTCTGCAGGTATATCATAATCTGCATATTTTACATGGTGAGCTGGCGCTTCAATTTGAATATAACCACCAGCACGGAAAGGAACAGAGTCGCCATCAGGGATCTGTAACTTGAGCTCTTTAATGAAGGTGGCTTTGTTATCGTTAGAGATAACAGTACATTCCCACTTCTTCACACCGAAGATTTCATCTTCAAGCTCAATTTCCATATCGGTTTTCACGTTTACCTGACAAGATAAACGACAGCCCTCACGAGCCTCACCTTTACTAATATGACCAAGCTCAGTCGGCAGAATATCACCACCACCTGATTTAACGTGTACTTTACATTGACCGCAAGTACCACCGCCACCACAGGCGCTTGATATAAATATACCTTTCTCAGCTAATGCGCCAAGTAACTTACCACCAGCAGGTAAGCTGATCCCTTTTTCAGGATCATCATTAATCCCAATTGTAACGTCACCGCTATTTACAAGCTTAGATTTAGCGAACAAAATCACCAAAACCAAGCCTAAGACTATTGCAGTAAACATACTCACACCGAGATAAACCTCGAGTGGAGTAGATTCAAGAATATCCATCAACTTATCCTTATAAGTCCGAAACAGGAACCCAGAGGGCCCCGCTTATAGGGACACACCAGAAAACGACATGAATCCAAGCGCCATAAGACCAGCAGTAACAAAGGTAATACCTAAGCCACGAAGTCCATCAGGCACATCAGCATATTTCAGCTTTTCACGGATACCAGCTAACAAGACGATAGCCAACGCAAAACCTAGACCCGAACCCACACCAAACACCATACTTTCAGCTAGGTTGTAGTCACGCTCAACCATGAAAGATACCGCACCAAAAATGGCACAGTTAACGGTGATGAGTGGAAGGAAGATCCCTAGAGCGTTATAAAGTGGTGGGAAGAACTTGTCCAACACCATCTCAAGGATCTGTACCAGTGCAGCAATAACACCGATGAAGGTGATAAATTTCAAGAAGCTCAAATCAGCATCAGGAAGACCAGCCCAAGCCAAAGCACCTGGAGCTAAAAGCCCTTGATAGATGATCTGGTTAACAGGTACAGATATCGCCAATACAACAACAACTGCAATACCTAGCCCCATCGCCGTGGTCACTTTCTTTGAAACCGCTAGGAACGTACACATCCCTAGGAAGAAAGAGAGTGCCATGTTCTCGATAAAAATAGAGCGAATTAGCAAACTTATATAATGTTCCATTACGCTTACCCTTTTGCTTCTACTTGCTCTGGCTTAACAGTACGAATGATCCAGATCAAAGTACCAATTAAGAAGAACGCACTTGGAGGAAGCAATAACAGACCATTTGGTTGATACCAACCACCGTCTGAAACCTTGCTTAAGATCTCAACACCGAATAACGAACCGTTACCGAAAAGTTCACGGACGAAACCAACAGACATTAAGATAGCACCGTAGCCTAAGCCGTTACCGATACCGTCCATAAAGCTCATCATTGGTGGTGTTTTCATCGCATAGGCTTCAGCACGCCCCATCACGATACAGTTAGTAATAATCAAACCAACAAATACCGAAAGTTGCTTAGCGACATCATAGGCATAAGCCTGTAGCACTTGGTCAACAACGATAACCAGCGACGCAATAATCGTCATTTGAACGATAATACGTACGCTGCTTGGGATATGGTTACGTAACATAGAGATAAATAGGTTTGAACATGCCGTTACAGCAGTCAAAGCAATTGTCATCACCAAAGCTGTTTCCAGCTTGCTGGTTACAGCAAGTGCACTACAAACACCTAGTACCTGTAGAGCAATCGGGTTGTTATTGACAATGGGTCCCGACAGAACCTGTTTAAGTTCTTTAGCGTTAGCCATTAGCTCAATCCTCCATTACGGCGAAATTTCTCGATAAAGTGACCAAAACCTTCATCACCTAACCAGAACTCGAGTGAGTTTTGAACACCATTACCCGTCAATGTTGCACCAGACAACGCATCGACACCGTGTTCAGATGCTGCTACAACTGGGTTTTTAGTGACGCTAATCACTAAATTACCTTGCGCATCATAAAGCTTCTTACCATGCCATTTCGCCATCCACTGAGGATTTTGAACTTCACCACCAAGACCAGGTGTTTCACCTGAACCGGTAAAGGCATAATAAACCAAACTTTCAATGGTATTCATGTCAGGTTTAATCGCGAGGAATGCATACATGGTTGACCACAGACCATAACCTTTAATCGGTAAGATAATGGTTCTAGGCTTGCCTTGCTCATCATTGACCACATACACAACAGCAGTATTAGCTACACGCTTTACTGATGCGATATCATTTTGTGGTTTAAAAGAGTTAGCGACATCGCGTGATGCTTTATCGGCATCAAACAAGTCTGCATTACCTTCAACCCATTCACCCGTTTTAAGGTCAACAAGCTTAGCAACAACAAACTTATCGTATGTTGCAAGTACCTCTGCTTTTGACATAGGTGCTTCATCAGCCTGAGTAAGACCTGCAGCTTCAAGAATGTATTTTTGTTTATCGAGCAGCTTGTTTTCGATTTGAATAGGTCTAAGTAATACCGCTGCAGTAGAGACAAATACTGAACAGATAAAACATAAACCCACTACAACGAAGAGAGTTCTGCCGAACGAATCTTTATTACTAGCCACGTGCAATCCTCCGCTTGATATTTGCCTGTACTACAAAATGGTCAAATAGTGGAGCAAACAAGTTGGCAAACAAGATGGCCAACATCATACCTTCTGGGAACGCTGGGTTAACGACACGAATAAACACGGCCATTGCACCAATCAAAATCCCGTAACCCCATTTAGCTGAGTTCGTAAACGAAGCCGAAACTGGGTCAGTAGCCATAAACATCATACCGAATGCAAAGCCACCAAGGACTAAGTGCCAGTACCAAGGCATAGCAAACATTGGGTTTGTGTCACTACCAATAAAGTTAAGTAGGCTAGAGATCGCAATCATACCAACCATAACACCAGCAACAATGCGCCATGATGCAATACGGGTATATACGATAACTGCGCCACCAATCAAGATAGCTAAAGTAGACACTTCACCAACAGAACCTGGAATGAAACCGAAGAAAGCGTTCCACCAATCTTGGCTAAATCCATACTCTAGTGTGCCTTGTGCGGCTTGACTCAGCGCTGTCGCGCCAGAGTAACCATCAGCAGCAACCCAAGTAGTGTCGCCTGACATACTTAGCGGGTAAGCAAAGAATAGGAAAGCACGACCAGCCAGTGCAGGGTTGAGGAAGTTACGTCCTGTTCCGCCGAAGATCTCTTTCGCTACGACCACACCAAAGGTAATACCTAAGGCTACCATCCACAAAGGAATGGTTGCTGGTAGGGTTAATGCGAAAAGCACAGAGGTAACAAAGAAGCCTTCGTTAACTTCATGCCCTCGAACCGAGGCAAACAAAACTTCCCAGAATCCACCGACAACAAATGTCACGGCGTATATAGGCAGGAAGAAACAAGCACCATACCAGAGTAAAGCAGGGATCCCTGAGTTTGCAGTAAGCTCAGTTCCAAACATACCGAACAGGCTAACCTGCCATACATCGGGAGTCGCAAAACCTGCAACAAGTGCTTCTTGAGTCTGTAAACCTACGTTATACATACCCACGAACATAGCAGGGAAAGTACATGCCCATACCATGATCATCATACGTTTCAGGTCTAAATTATCACGAACTTGGGTTTGACCCTTGTTCACATGACCTGGGGTGTAGAAAACCGTATAAGCAGCTTCGAAAATGGCGTAAAACTTTTCGTATTTACCGCCCTTTTCAAACTGTGGTTCAATACTTTTAAAAAAATCGTTAAAGCTCATTAGCCTTCCCTCACGATCGTATCTAAACAGTCACGAAGATAAGTTGCATAATCATACTTACCAGGACATACGAAAGTACACAGTGCCAAATCTTCTTCATCCAATTCAAGTGCACCTAATGTAACGGCACCATCAAAATCACCAGAGACAAGATCTCGAAGTAACATAGTAGGAAGAATATCCAGTGGCATAACACGCTCATAGTTACCGATAGGTACCATAGCTCTATCTGACCCACCTGTACTTGTCGTCATATTAAACAAACGAGAAGATGACAAATGACCTAAGAAAGTGCGAGTAATAGAGAATTTGTCAGCACCAGGCATAGCCCAACCGATAAACTCTTGTTCTCTGCCCTCTTCAAGGAAAGATATTTGCTGATGGAAACGACCTAAATAAGCATAAGGTCCAACGGCTTTACGACCACTAAGCACTGATCCTGAAACAGTTCGAACGTCACCTTCAGCTACTTCACCAGCTGAAAGCTCATCTGTTGACGCACCGACCTGAGCACGAACCAATCTTGGCTTTACCGCTTTAGGTCCAACAAGTGCCACTACGCGTTGAGAATTAAGCTCACCAGTAGTAAACAGTTGACCTATCGCAATCACATCTTGATAACCCACATGCCAAACAGTTCTGTTTGCTGATGCAGATAAAAGATAGTGAATATGTGTACCAGGTAAACCAGCAGGGTGTACGCCAGCGAACTCTTCAACCTGTGCGTTAGCAGCAGGAATATCAGCGCCGGGTGCTTTACATAAATAGACTTTGCCTTCGGTTAATCTCGACAGGACTTTAAGTCCATTAGCAAAATCATCTTTATGCTCACCGATAACCACTTCAGGGTTGGCAGCAAGAGGCTGAGTATCTATCGCAGTAACAAAGATACCAGCAGTGGTAGAATCTACCGCTGGCGCTTTACTGAAGGGGCGAGTACGCAATGCAGTCCACAAGCCTGATTCGATCAGGTTGTTACGAACTAGCTGCGAATCCAATGAATCTAGCTGGGCTGCATCATATTTATCGAAAGAGACACACTCATTCCCTTCAACTTCAATGACTACTGACTGAAGAACACGCTGTGCTCCTCGGTTAATTTCAACTACTGTACCGCTGGCTGAAGCCGTATATTTAACACCAAGGTTCTTCTTATCTTCAAAGATAACCTGACCCTTCTTAACTTTATCGCCCACTTTGATTTTCATCGTGGGACGTAAGCCAATATACTCTTCACCCAAAGTAGCTACACGTTTAATGGCCGGGCCATTATGTATGACTTGCTCTGGCCCGCCACTTAAGGGCAGGTCCAATCCTTTCTTTATTGTAATCATATCCACAAGCACTACGTTATGAAGGAAAGATAATGCGCCGCGTTCCTGCAATAAATTGACAAGGAAAATGCCAAGCTCATCTCGTTGAGCTAGCGCAGGTTTATTACAGAATTGCGACTGCAATCACGCTGTTCGCGCGCATTTTACCGTAAATATTAATGCATCGCCATGAAAAATGTGAGCCATTTCATAGTATATGTCGCTTTTATAGAGTTAGGTGTCTCTCACATTTTCGCTTTTTATTTGATTTAGACTCTACTTAACCAATAGCCTTCCTTGATCCAGCAAGGTTATCACCAATATCGAATCATAAATCAAACATATGGATTGCAAAAAACAACAAATAAAACACAAAAACCAACCGACTAAAATTTAAGCATCAATTAAACTCGGCGTGCCTTAATGTATAGCTGAATAATTATTAAAATCAATAAGCTTAAACCGCATTCAAACCAAAGACACTTGCCATATTTTTCAACGGATACAAAAAAGCCGTCGAAACAACGGCCTTTTCTAATAATGAATTAACGGTTAAAGCCCTTTAAGAAGCTCATCACTGAGTTTCAGCTCATCGTTTTTGTTAACACTGACACCCGCATCAATAATTGCGCGAGCAATGCTTTTTGCTTGATCGAGTGAATGCATATTAAATGTACCGCACTGATACTCATTAAGCTCTGGGATCTCAGATTGAGATTCTACCGTGAGCACATCGTTCATTGCCGCAAGCCAAGACGCTGCCACATCCGATTCTGTTGGCGTACCTATCAAGCTCATGTAAAAACCAGTACGACAACCCATAGGCGAGATATCGATAATTTCGACTTGCTCCCCGTTGAGATGATTTCGCATAAACCCAGCATAAAGATGCTCTAAGGTATGGATCCCACGCTCGCTTAATATATCTTTATTTGGCGCACAGAAGCGCAGGTCAAACACAGTAATGGTGTCACCTGAAGGGGTTTTCATGGTTTTTGCTACTCGCACAGCGGGGGCATTCATACGGGTATGATCAACGGTAAAACTATCCAGTAAGGGCATCTGAGCTCTCCAAGTTATTTCCCCTTCACCACATAGCATAGGCTAAGTCGGTAAAGAGATTATTTTTAATACTATTGCCACGAATCACTTTGGTACAAGATTAACAAGATTTATGCACCTTGATGATACTTAATTTGACAACACTCTATTCTCTTATCCGGCTATAAGCATCTTCCGAAATTTTATGATACTTGCGTACACCAGCTTCATATTCCATATATGCCTTATAGACTTTCTCCATTGTCGCATCTTTAACTGACTGCTCCTTTATCACGACCTTAGAGACTCTTCCTAACTCGCTCATCACCTCATCTGGATAAGGCTTAATAATCACCCCGTGTTCATTAATCAAAGACTCAAGGGCGATGATATGTTTGCTCGTGTACTCATCTAACATATCTTGATTAATGGCCCGAGCAGCAACCGTAATGATTGATTGAAGATCGGCGGGCAATGTTGCAAAGGCCTCTTTATTGATAAGAAACTCTAAAGTAGAACCAGGCTCGTGCCATCCTGGGTAATAATAAAATTTAGCCGCCTTGTGCAGACCAAACGCGAGATCGTTAAATGGTCCCACCCACTCAGTGGCATCAATAGCCCCGGTTTGCAGAGCGGTATAGAGCTCACGTCCAGGCAAAGTAACAGGAACGCCACCAACTCGCTTTAAGACCTCGCCACCTAAACCTGGTAAGCGCATCTTTAAGCCTTTAAGATCTTCCATTGAGTTGATCTCTTTATTAAACCAACCTCCCATCTGTACGCCAGTATTACCACCAGCAAGCGGCTTTATTCCAAAAGGCTCATATACCTCCTCCCACAACTCCAATCCGCCGCCATAATGTAGCCAACCATTCATCTCTTGGGCATTTAAGCCAAATGGAATCGAGGTAAAAAACTGGGCTGCTGGTGTTTTGCCTTTCCAATAATATGCAGCGCTGTGCCCCATCTGAACAGTGCCTTGACTCACCGCATCAAAAACCTCAAATGCAGGCATCAACTCACCAGCACCATAGACGTTAATTTTTAGTCGGCCAGCAGACATCTCATCAACCAATTTGGCAAAACGTTCAGGAGCCATACCAAGACCGGGAAAGTTTTTGGGCCATGAGGTCACTAGCTTCCACTCAATGGTTTCAACATCTGCAATGCTAGTTTGCACTGCTTGGCTTTCCTTCTCCTGACACCCTGTCATAAACAGCGCTGCCAATGAGAGAAAAATAACGGTTACTCTTTTCATTATTTCCTTTTCCTTTTCCATACTTTCCTTAGAAAACTGAACTACACCGAATTAACACTATCTTGGCGCAGGAAGCCTTAACCATATATTTGAGAAGGCAGCCAAGTGATCAATCCGGGCCAAATACTCAATATCAACATCAACAGCAGCTGGATAACCACGAAGGGAATCACCCCTTTATAGATCTGACCACTTGTAATTAACTCTTTACTCACGCCCCTTAAATAGAAGAGGGCAAAACCAAAAGGAGGGGTTAAAAACGAGGTTTGTAAATTAACCGCTATCATAATTCCGAGCCAAATGGGATCGAGCCCCATGGTAAGCAAAATCGGAGCGACTAAAGGCACGACCACAAATGTGATCTCAATAAAGTCCAAAATAAACCCAAGCAAGAAAATCACGACCATAACCAATAACGTTGCCCCGATAAGTCCGCCAGGCATATTGTTAAAGAGTTCATGGATCAGCACTTCTCCACCCAGTCCTCTAAAGACAAGGGAGAAGATAGAAGCGCCTATCAAGATAAGGAATACCATCGAGGTGATTTTGGTTGTACTAATCATCACCTCTTTTAACTGCGTTAAGTTCATCTGCCTTTTTATCAAAGCAATCACTAAAGCACCAAAAGCGCCAACGGATGCGGCTTCAGTCGGTGTTGCGATCCCAAATAATATCGACCCCAACACAAGAAAAATGAGCAATAAGGGTGGTACTAAAGCCCCCAAAGTTTGCAACGCAAACTCCCAATCTAACCGTCGATGATCGACAACAGCAGGGAACTGCTCTGGTTTACGTTTAATCAAAATCAAGGTGTAGAGACAATACATGGTCAGCAGGAGTAAGCCTGGGACTAATGCACCGGCAAACAGATCTCCCACAGAGACTGATTTGGGGCTAAAAATGCCCATCTGTAACTGGGCTTGTTGGTAGGCATTTGAAAGCACATCGCCAAGCAGTACTAAGGCAATAGAGGGAGGAATAATTTGACCTAAAGTACCAGTTGCACAAATAGCCCCTGCACTAAAAGCTGGGTCAAAGCCTCTTTTCAATAATGTTGGCAGTGACATTAACCCCATCGTCACAACTGTAGCCCCCACAATACCGGTACTGGCAGCGAGCAACATGCCCACAAAGAAGACACTAAAAATCAAACCTCCTCGAAAGCGGCCAAAGAGCTCTGCCATGCTGGTCAGAAGCTGCTCAGCAATTTTAGATTTTTCCAGCACTACGCCCATAAATACAAAGAGTGGCACAGCCATTAGAATTGGATTATTAATGACCCCGTATAAACGGTTAGGTAATACACCAAGTAGGCTACTATCAAACGTCCCTGTTAACGTGCCTATTGCGGCAAACATCAAAGCGACACCAGCAAGCGTTAACGCAACGGGATAACCTAACATCAGCACAAGGCAGACAGCCAAGAAGAGTAAAATGGCCATTACAGCTTATCTCCCACTGCGTCTTTATCTTCAATCACTTCTTTTGTGAGCAACGCCAAAGTATGACGTACAAGCTCGACAGAACCTTGAAGTAATAGACTCACCACCAGCAACAGTAAGAGGCTTTTCTGTAAATAAACAAAGGGTAATCCTCCGGCTTCAACTGAAGACTCAGAGTAACGCCAAGATGCCAAAACATAATCAAAACAAGAGTAAGCGATAAAAATACAAACGGGAAAAAGTAAGAGGAGTGTGCCCAGCAGATCGACCCAATGTCGACCACGATTAGAGAAATGACGATAAAAGATATCAACCCTAACATGGCCATCGTGTTTAAGGGTGTAGCCTGCCGCTAATGTGAATATGGCACCATGAAGATAAAGTGCACTTTCTTGCACCGCTGTAGCGCCGATATTAAAAGCATAACGTAATACGACGACCGTTAAAGTTAACAATACAATTAACAATGTAAACCAGCTTGCCCCTTTACCGATCAATTCAGTGAGCTTCTCTATTCGATTCATCAATTTCTATCACAGATTACCAAGTAACTTATTGATAACAGAAACGACACGATAGATAAACAAAAAGAGGGTTGATAGAGCCAAATATAGATTAGAAAGGGAATGTTATGAAGAAAGCTAAAAACGAAGAGGAGGATACTGATAAAACATCAACGTAAAGGAGTCTGAAACTCGCGTTCAAACTCCTTAAATTAAATCTTAACCTTTACACTTAGGTGAATCAGGAACCGCGACTTGAGCTTCCCACTCACTTGGTGAATAAGTGTGCATAGAAAGCGCATGTAGGCCATTAGCAAACTCAGTAGCCAATGCTTCATTTACAGCACGATGACGAGCTAACAAACGCTTACCGTCGAACAATTCAGAGGCAATAATAACCTTAAAATGAGTTTCTGAATTTGGCGGCACATGGTGATTATGACTTTCATTAATCACTTCAAGGTGGGCAGGTCCCAAGGCTTCGGTTAGTTTTTCAATAATGTTCTGTGCAACTGACATATGGTTTCTCTATTCAGCCTAAATTCATGGCCGCAGATTACTGTTTAGGGAAGAAGAGGTCAACCCTCTTCAAACGTATAAAGTCACTACAACACTTTAACCCTTGTTCCTTCTGTCACGCCTTCGAGTAACTCGACAACGCTCTCAGTACTCACACCTTGTGGAACCGCTAAATTCAACGTTGATGAAAATACTGTTTGCCCGATGGTAGACACTGCCACTCGGTTAAACTCCATATGTTCAATCACAAGATCCAGATCGGTGAGAATATTGACGATATCACGGGTGAGTCCTGAACGATCCTGACAGTCAACTCTCAAGTGCAGTGAAGTAAAAGCGGTATCTTTATCAGCCAGCACTTCATCGAAGAAGAAACGTAATCCACTGAACTCAGCTTCAAAACATGACTTAAGTTCACCTTCAGCTTCTGGTGCTATCGCTATTTTCATCATTGCCGAGAAATGACCATCAAGTTTAATCACCTTACTCGTCACCCATTCGCCCTCAAATCGGCGAGTGACTTCAGCCAGAGACTTGATAATACCGGGAACGATTGGGCCGATAACGCTAGCAATAAATAAGTTTTTCATCTGACACTCCAACAAACTATTTAGCATTTAGCTTAACGTGTTTCTCTACACCAAATTGAGAGCTGACTAACATAATACACGCCTATTTCAGGATAAATAACCATCAATCAAGCACCGTGGTAATGTTTAATTAACTCTCTAAAAGTGAAATTAACCCTAGGCTCCAACACTTTCAACCGCTTAGGTACACAATGTTCCCACTCATCTTGCATGGGAGCATGCATGATAAGCAGATCACCGCTATGAAGAGGTATCCGATATTGTTGCTGACTTGCTTTGTGTCGAATAACAAAGTCGCGACTAGCACCAATACTAATAGAAGCAATATCACTGCAGGCAAGGATTTCAGGCTCATCATCACAGTGCCAGCCCATTGAATCTTGGCCATTAGCATATCGATTCACCAGCACCCCATTCGCTGTTATACCAAAATCACGACGCAGCTTTTCTCTTAGCTTGCCTGCATATTTAGGCCAAGATAGCGCCTTAACAAATAGACCTGAATAAAGGTAATCACAACCAGAATCTCCAAACCAAGCTTGTGTCCGCGGGATAGCGTGATTTTGACCATAAACATGAATTTCAGGACGGGTTAATGGGTAAGTGTCCACTTCATTGAGCAAAGCCGCCTGCTGGTCAGCATTTAGATAACCAGAGATCAACTGAACCGGCGCTTGAATACCTTGAGAACCTGCGTCATGAGATAACGCCTCAAATGACTCAAAACCTAAGCCTTGTTGCTTCATTATTCTCTCCAATAGACGTACACCCTTTAACTTATATATCTTGTCAGGTAGATCTGCGATAATGCGTGCCCTTATTTTATTGGTACATTTTGGCATATGACAACACAATTTTCAGTCGCGGATATCGAGCTAGAACTAGCACGCTACCCTAAAGATCAGGAATCAAACTTACAGGCATGGGATGCTGCCGATGAGCACCTGATAAAACATCTTAAAGAGACTGAACAAGTGTCTGTTACAACGGCAATCCTCAATGACAATTTTGGTGCATTAACCACTTGCCTTCGCTCTATGGATCCAGCTTGGCCACTAATGGTTGAAACCGATGCCAAAACCAGTCAATTAGGCATCCAGCAAAATCTGGCTACAAATAAGCTCTCTAGCGAAGCCATTGAGTGGCTTAACAGCCGTGATGCCCTACCCAGCAAAATTGAACTCGTACTAATGAAGCTACCGAAGAATTTAACCTATTTTGCCCACCAGCTTAATCGTCTATCTCAAGTTCTACCTGTAAACACTCAAGTGCTCATCAGTGCCAAAGCCAAGTCAATTAATAAGTCTGTACTTGAGTTAATTAGCAAACACCTCGGTCCAGCCAGTGCGAGTTTAACCTGGAAAAAGACCCGTGTGATCACCTGTGTCAGCGATGGTAAAGTGCGAAGCTTGCCTAATGAAGTTCAATGGTCAGTTCCTAAGTTAAACCTAGAAATACGTAATCTAAGCAATGTATTCGCTGCGAATAAACTGGATATCGGCGCTGAGATTATGCTGGAAAACATGCCTAAAGGTAATTTCAAATCGATTATCGATTTAGGCTGCGGAAATGGCATATTAGGCCTGCACGCAAAACAGCTATTTCCAGAGGCCTATATTCACTTTGTTGACGATTCAGAGATGGCCATTGAGTCAGCCAAACAAAACTGGCAACTCAATAAGCTGGACACTGATGGCTTAGTCGGTCAACAAGCGACATTTGGCTGGGATGATTGTTTAACCCACTTGGATGATGGCGTACGTCCGGATCTAATCTTATGTAATCCGCCTTTCCATCAAGGCGAAGCCATCACCGATCATATCGCTTGGCAGATGTTCCTCCAATCATGGCGATCTCTTAAAAATGGCGGCATTTTACATGTCGTAGGTAATCGTCACTTGGCATACCACGTGAAACTGCAACGCATCTTTAAAAATTGTACCACGGTGGCATCAAACGGAAAATTCGTTATCTTGCAAGCACAAAAAATCAGCAAGAAAGCCGAGCCTTTTGAGACTCATACGACAGAAGCAGAAACAGAAACAGAAATGGTAGCAAGTGAGCCACACCCACAAAGTTCACTTTATGGTGCCAAAAAGTAGCTTGTTGAATAACAAGTTCTAAGTTCTAGGGTTTCATTAAGTTGGTATTTAGTTTGCGGGCTGAATACCAATGAACTGAACGATAAGATGTAACCAGCCTTCATTCGAAGGCTATGTTGCATATTCCGCTAGATTAAAAGCGGTAACTCATACCGATACTGAAATTTTGTACTTTGAGCTCTTGAACCGGTACATATTGATATTCTATGTTCAACCCTAGCCCGGATTGAAAACGAATCCCCCAGCCCACAGCGCCATAAAAGTCGCTGCCATCACTTTCAATACTCTTTATTACATCACTACTAAAAAAACCTGAAACATCATAGTTTAGTTGGTTCGCGCTCATGCCGGCTTTGGCGTAGAGATGATTGCTTTCCGAAAGCGGAACTTGTCCATATACAACCGCTCGAGCACCTTTGTAGCTAATGTTATCAACACTGGCAAAAATGCTTGATATTGCAGTCCCTATACCACCATTGCCAGTACTAGACATCAACCCCGCTTCAATACCAAAATTATCATTCAGCATATATCGATAGTAAATATCACCGACTAAGTTGTCCCCAGCACCAAATTCCTTGCCGTCATCGGATTCGAAGTCCTGAACCCCGTAGCCGATACTTCCACCTACAACATGATTTGATTCACCGGCGTAAGCTCCAGCGCTTAACAGGCTAATAGCCACCAACAATGCTTTTCTCATGATTATTTCCCTATATTTCTATAATAAGATTTAACTCGCTGTAAAAAACTAAACATCAATTATCAAAGAGGGTAAAGATTACATTACCTCCCCAAGTTAGCAACATAATCAACAACAATATCGTAAGAAGCTGTATTAGAGCTGTATGAACTGACATTAAGTATTTAAATGATGAGCAAACCTCTAAAAGGGGGTATCGTAGCGGACTTTGGTTTCAGGATGGGATCTCGCAAAATGATACTCTTTGAACCAGACGCAGGGTTGTTCATCGGACTCCTATCCTTTACGACATTGAAGCTTGCTGTGTTAAACAAGTTAAACCAATTGTTTAACTTGTAATTTACTAAAAACAGCAGAGCGTATAGGAATATATTCGCAGTATATAACAGTAAATTAGCAAGCAGCAGGCTATAAATAACCATGAAGATATGGACTACATTAACCAACCAAATACCAAATTAACGGGGCTTAAACAGAAATGTAATTAGCCTTCATTCAAAGCCTAGCTAACTTGAAGTCATTAACGAGTTACAAAGCTCTACCAACAAGGCCAAATAGGTCTCTTCACTTGTTTAAAATCAACGGGTCTAGATACGGTTGCAAACTTCACATCATTGTAAGCTTACAAGGATCTCTCTACTCAACATCCTGATTGGCTGTAAGGTAGGCCTGAGTTCGTTCTCTCATAACTGCTTTAGCATCATCATTGATAAAACTCGCTTCGATGGCGTTAAGAGTAAATTGTGTCAGCTCAGATCTAGTTAATGGTAATACCTCAGCTACAGCATTAAAATTATCGGTCATATAGCCACCAAAATACGCAGGATCGTCAGAATTAATGGTGACACACAGGCCATGATGCAAAAGCGCTGCAATATTGTGTTGCTCCATGCTATCAAACACTTTAAGACGCGTGTTTGACAGAGGGCAAACAGTCAATGGCAGCCGGCTTGTGGCTAATCTATTCATCAGAGCTGCATCTTGAGAACAACTGACCCCATGATCGATACGACTCACGTTGAGCATGTCAATTGCATCATAAATATTCTGCGCTGGCCCCTCTTCACCTGCATGGGCTACAGTCAAAAAACCATATTCCAACGCCCTCTCAAAAACCCGTTTGAACTTCTCTGGTGGATTTCCCTGCTCTGAAGAATCTAAGCCTATGCCCACTATTTTATCTTTATAAGGCAAGGCCATTTCCAAGGTAGAAAAAGCGGCATCTTCATCCAGGTGACGCAGGAAGCACATGATCAACTGGCTGCTGATCCCAAGTTCCTTTTCAGCTTGCGACAACGCCATTTGAATCCCATTAACGACAGTGCTGAAATGGATCCCTCTATCTGTATGGGTCTGTGGATCGAAAAAGATCTCAGTGTGCATCACATTGTCTTGCTGACAACGCAGTAAATATGCCCAAGTCAGGTCAAAAAAGTCCTGCTCATGAATGAGCACATTTGCACCTTGATAATAAATATCTAGAAATGACTGCAGATTATGAAAATCATAGGCAGCCCTCACAGCCTCTGGGGTATCGAAAGGAATGTCCACCTTATTACGGCGCGCCAATTCAAACATCAGCTCAGGCTCTAAGGTTCCTTCAATATGAAGATGTAATTCCACTTTGGGCAATTCTGAAATAAATGCTTTCATAGTCAAACTCTTATATGATTACATTGAAATATCAACCTTAGCACACCTTATAATATTGAAAAAGTTAACTTTCCCCTGTCATATCTCCATTTTTAATATCGCTTAAAACGGAAAACTGATTAATCTCGCTAACATTAAATACTACCACCTGTATGCTTGTTGAGTTGCTTAATTGCTTTCAAAACGCCATGTGTAACCTTGTCACAGTTTTCACCAGCAAACTCATACAAGGTAATATTTTGTTGTTCTAATAGTTTGGCCACATTCACTTTCAACATAGATTTTGCACGGTGATAGCGAGTTTTAACGAGATTTTTATCTAACTCCAATAGGCTGGCGGTTTGACTAATTGACATGCACTCTATCGCTCTGAGAATAAAGACCAAACGGTATTTAGACGGTAAGAGATTAATCAAACCCTCTAAACTCGCCCGAGTTTGAAGTTGGTCAATTTCATCAAATTGACTTACTTGTTTGCTATCGTCATTGGAGTCCTCAAACATATTCTCCTCCGAGGTGTAGTCAATACGTCGAGACTTTCGTAGCCGCATTAAGGCAATATTACGTGTGATACTGGCTAACCAAGTTGAGAATCCTTCAGGGCCAATAAAGCTCGATAGTTTTTTAAAAGCTTGAATATGCGCTTCTTGCACAATATCCAGTGCCTCATCATGATCTCTGGTTAATCCCCGAACGATACGATACATAAAACGATTGTATCGTCTGATAACAAACTCATAATCATCCAGATTCCCTTCAAGTACTGAACGGATAATATCAATGTCTTTCATTTGATGATCTGTCTTCATTTTATCAGTATGCATCTAGTAACCCGATATCTCAAAATACAGCCGACTAAGACTCGCTTAATTGACCACTAGTACAAAAATACAGTATCCAGCCTATGATTAGCTCTCTAGTACCGTAGCTCAACACAAGAATTAATACTCAATAAAAATAATGTCAAACCTATCACAGCGATAACAGGTAATTTCTCAAATCACTTTTATCATCTTCAGTTAATCCCAGCATCATATGACGATCATAGTGTTCGATAACCTCGTCAATTGTCGATGCACTGCCATTATGAAAATAGGGTGGATGTTGCCATATTCCAGCAAGGGGAGTCGTACGATATTTTCCCGTTTTTCCCCGACTCGCCAAAATCGGGTCTGTACCAACTTCTATTGGATCATGTAAAGTCATATTGGCATCAGTAAACAGGTCTCCTGAATGACATTGACCGCAACGTCCTGTGCCATTAAATACCAGCTTACCTCGCTCAGCTGCCGCTTGTTCAAAACTAGCTGCGGGGGGCGGTGGTGAGGTTAACGACAATTGATATGCCTTTAATGCCGGCAACTTTGCGGTAAGAAGATCGGGGGAATGAGTAATATTAATCCCCATATCGGCATCAGTGAAATTACCCTGAGCCCCCATTTGAGTTACCGCAACATAAGCATTCCAGTAAGAAACCTCACCCTCCCCTGAAAAAGTTTCCAGCTCTATCCCTTTGAGTCCGTAGGCAGGAGGTATCACTGTTGGATCGTTAATGCCATCATGATTCCAGTAAGCATCATACTTGCCAGCCCCCCAAGACAATAACACCTCTTGTTGTGCAGGATCTTGCATGGCTGGTGACAATGATAAGATCAGTCCCACATTTAAGTCTCGGTTAGGCCAACCATCTTTTCGCTTACCTATCCCAGGCGCCACAGAGTCATCGACAGTAGAGTGACACAAAGCACACGTGACTCCGATGCTTTTGAGTCTATCTTTACCAGCCACATTTTCAATCTCTCCTTGCAAACCAACAACGGCATTAAGCTTTAATAACGCAAGTGTTGTTGCAGGGTCAGTTAAATCCACTTGAGATAATATGCCATCGGGTAAAACATCAGCATCCACTTTCAAACCAACGGCAAGTGCAGTTTGCGGTGACACTGCGCTTTCAATCACTTGGTGCAACTTTAACTGATCGGTCCACAGTTGTTCATCACCGAATGTATCGAAGCGGAATACCTCTTTCCCCTGAGCGATTAATATTGTTTCAGTCTCATCTTTTTTGTCGCCGTTACACCCAGAAGTCAACACTAATATCAGAGCTAATCCCCATACATTTACCACTCGCGATTGTACTTTTTTGTTATGCATAACATTCCCACTCCTCTATCTCTTTAGATAGCAGATGCACAAGAATCAAAAAGGATACAAAAAATGTTAATTTAGGAAAAAATAATGAAACTGGGGTAATTTCACATTATGAAAATCTTCGAACCAAGGAGAGGTATATGAATTTTCTGCTTTGAAAAAGAAGTGATTATTTTGCTAGCGTCTCCATGGACGAATTGAACGCGTTTCATAAAATTATCGGCACATTACCCACTAAAAGCGATAGGTAACCAAGAATGTATGACTTTCATCATACAGTCTCAATACCAGCTACTCATATACCCAAGCTACATCAAGATGCTCGTTTCAGAGCTCCCGAAGCACATGCCGAACCTGAAGTTTTGTACTTCCAGATCTTAAACTGGAACGTATTGATGCCCAACGTTAAGGCCTATCCCTATCTCTCTCTTGGGTTTGCGGAGGAGAAAACAGGCACTTCAACCTCTCCCTTATTGTTAATCCTGAAGCAAAAGCCTCCCGCAACATATCTCGCCACTCGCTAAAGGTGACAATTAAGGGGTTAAAGCTGTTTACAGGTTTAGTGATCCCATACTCAACCGTCTCCTCCTCTTTGGCATAAGTACCAAACATCTTGTCCCAGATGATCAGCACACCTGCATAATTCTTATCGATATATTGCGGATTGCGACCATGATGAACCCTGTGATGTGAGGGAGTGTTGAAGATATATTCTAAAGGACCCAATGATTTAACCGCCTGCGTATGAACAAAAAATTGCAAACCAAGATTGAGTAAAACGACGAATACAACCCAATTAGGGTCGAAACCAAGCACTACCAAAGGAAGCCAAAATCCCCACATACCTGCGAGCGGATACATTAGAGACTGACGAAATGCAGTGCTAAAATTCATGGTTTCTGAACTATGGTGAGCCACATGCGCAGCCCACATCCAACGGATCCGATGGCTGGCTCGATGAAACCAGTAATAACAAAAATCCTGTGCGACCATAAGCAGTATGAAGGTAAAAAGCCCCATTTTGATATCAAAGAGATGCCAACCAAAAAAGAGCAAGTACACCTTAGCGATAAGTAAACCAGTGAGAATATCAGCCCCTTGATGTAACCCTGCAAGAGAGAGATTACACAGGACCTCAGGCAAACGATATTTTGCATTGGCAGGTAACTTGTTTCGCCGATCTCCTAAATACCATTCCAATAAAATGCTGATAAAAAAAAGCGGCGCTAACCCAATGAGTAATAATTCTGGGTGAGCAATAAGCGCATTGAAATCCATATCCAGTTCCTAATCTACGTGTTGTTATTATTGTTATTCAGAGATAGGTTTGGGTATATCACCAACGAGCAAAGTGATCTTCCGTTAAGCCCAACACTTTATCCAGCGTATGCTTAACGCCTGAATTGTCGATGATATAACCTGAGTAGCGCCCGATATACTGCCTAAAGTTACTTTTTAGCAAAAGTAAATTGAGCTTTTCTTGACGGCAGTTCAGTGACTTAAAGGAGAGATCGATTTGGCCATTATCAGAATATATTCGCCACAATTGCCCCTGCTTACTTCCCTCTTTGTCGCCACGTGATCTGGCAAAATCAAAATGCACTGGCCCGAGTAAATGCCGCTCTCCGTTAACCCAAAACACGTTCTCATTACAGCCAGTTTCATTAACCCCTGCCGCTAAGTTTAATCCGATAACGCCTTTGTCACTGTGCGCATTAATACAAGCCCAACGCCAACTTGTTTCTCGGCGCATATAACCTGCTGAGAAGTCATAGCTGCCTAGCACTTGGTTCAAAGGTTGAGGCTCATCATTTATCGTTAACTGACCTTGGGGCTTTAGCCCGTTATGCTTTTGGGTATAGGTCCAGCCGCTATAACCTGTTGGATTACAAATGGCCATGGGTAAACTCAGCACAGGAGGTGATAACGTCAATTCCGCTTTAATGTTTGATGTATCAATCGATAAAGACCAGATACCTTGGGATAGATTAAACGCAATGGCTCCCTTGCGGCCGGCTATTTCAGCTGTTCCGTCCATCGGTGAAGGCGTTAGGTTGTAACCTAAGCCAAGCGGTTTAAGCCAACTTGTCTCGACTAACCTGTTCTTAGCGATATCAAAAAGGTAACAAAATGCGCTTCCCACATAACGAATATCGGCAATCGCGACTCCAATGATGTAGCGCGGTGTCACTAAGCTGACAAATTGGAACTGTTTATAGTGAAAATAACGGCTCAGTATTGAAGCAGGTTTATCCATCTCATTAGAGTACTTGAACTTATCGAGTCCCAAGGATGATACCGGACCATCAAAATAACCAAAAATTGGCTTACCCCGACTGTTAATAATGTCCTCTGGAGCAACCACTGTATTGATCATACCTACCCGACGTTGAGACATCCCCATTGAGCACTTCCTGTGTAGAATTTGAATTTTTACTCTAACTTGATGGGCTTTGAGATTAAAGTCAATAACTCCTATAGCTTATTGATTAGTTATAGAACTTATAATTTAAAACGGGTAATTAATACCAAAGTTATAACTTTTCAGCGTCAAATTGCTCATTGGCACATGTTGATATTCCGCATTTAAAGCTAGTCCGTTACGGAACCTAAACTCCCAACCTATAGCGCCATAAAATCCATTATCAGTTTCACTAACACTCACCCTTTCTTTATCTTGAAGAACAACATCATAATCAATCCATTGATGAGCTGTACCAGCTTTAGCATATAGGCTATTACTGGCACTCAGTGGCAATTTAGCGTATGCAGTAGTCCGTAGGCCACGATAACTTAGCCCTTTCACATCATTCCAGATATCGGATAAGATACTGAAAGCACCACCAGATCCTGACATGCCACCGACTTCAACCCCGAAATGGTCATTGATCATATATCGGTAATACAGATCAAAGGTAATACTGTCACTAAAGTTAGCATTACCATATTTTTCAGTTTCAAAGTCATGGAAGCCATAGCCTAGCGTCCCACCAATATAATGATTAGAGTCTTCTGCATTCACTGATTGACTAAGAATAAGAGATGAAGCTAAAAGTGGTAACGTAATAGAAAGTAATTTAATCATTTATTCGTTCATATGAAAAGTTAATGCCTATACATTAACAAGGTTAGCTGTACCCAATCTTAACCAAATCTCATATCCTTTAGCTGTGGAAACCAGTATTAATTCTGGTATGCTGACATCATTCAGTTTTGTTCATTTAAATTAAGATAACACCATCATGAAACGTCTATTTATTTCGTTAACAGCCATAATTGCACTATCAGGCTGCGCTTCACAGATGCCGAGTCATATCGCACTCAACCCACAAGCACCAAACATCGAGTCTCAGTTACAGTCGCCTGAAGCCATAACCATAGAAACTATCGATACTCGTTCGGCTAACTTTATTGTCCGGTTTAATAATGACGATCAAGCTGCCAAGTTAATCAGTCCTTCTGAGGCGCCAAGAAAACAGATGGATGAAGTGTTTCGTAAGGGGTTTACCAAAGCGGGTTATCAAATCGATCCCAGTTCAACTAAGCAGCTCCAATTGCAATTAGAGCAGTTATTAACTGACGTAGACACCGGCACATTTAACTACGAAGCTAACAGTAATATCATTATCAATGTCATCGCAAAAAACGGTCGCAATACTCTTACAAAACGTTATACGGCCAAAAATACAGTAACAGGCCCTTTCAGCGCAGATTTTGCCACCTTAGAACTCGCCATCAATAAATTGCTCGATGAGTTAAGCACAAAAATAATAACCGATCCTGAGCTTAATGAATTTATTCAGCAGTAATAGCCAATTAGTCATTTGTCATAACAAGGAAGCCTTATGCTGCGTATATTTAACGCCTTAATTCTATTGTGTCTGAGTCAAACTGCATTTGCCATCGACATTCAGCCCAATACTCTCTACCCACAAGTACAACTCGATACCAGTATGGGGAAAATAGTGGTCGAACTAGACAGAACTCGGGCACCACTAACCGTCGATAATTTTCTTACTTATGTTGTTAAAGGGCACTATGACAACACACTCTTCCATCGTGTGATTGCCGAGTTTGTCGTACAAGGTGGGGGCTTAGATCTAAAACAGGAAGAGAGACCTGTCGCTGCGCCTATTGTCAATGAATCCGGTAATGGACTGTCGAATACCTTTGGTACCATCGCCATGGCTCGAGACCAAAATCCACACTCCGCCACCAGCCAATTTTATTTTAACGTTGGCGAGAATGTGAGACTAGACCCATCATCTAGGCGCTGGGGCTATGCCGTATTTGGTGAGGTCATCGAAGGGGCTGACGTGATTCAAGCAATGTCGAACGTAGCAACTGAACAAAACCAGAAACTTCAATGGCCGGACTTTCCTATAAAAGACATTATCTTAGAGAAGGCAACACTTCTTCCCAGAAAGTAATATTGAATGAGAATGATTACTGATCAAAAATAATCAGAAATTAAGTCCATTGTCTTCTATACTCAGTGAGTATAAAAAAAGGAGGCGACTGATGACACCTAATGAGTTCATCGATAATAAAGCGCCCCAGCTGGCCCTATATGGAAAAGCCTTTCTGAGTAATCAGCTCGGTTTTAACGAGGTACAGCTATATCTATGGGACACCCTAGAAGAGTGGCAACAGTTCAATCATCAGGGTGACGCGCAAACGGATATGGAGCGAGTTTTTTGGCACCTATTGCATGCTTTTGACCGATGGCCTGACTGGATGATCCGCGGCAATCAATATCTACGTAAACAGATAGACGAATGTTGTGATTTTCTCAGTCTCGGTGGTCAAATACCCAAAGGATGCATAGGTAACAGACCCTGTTCCGAATAAGTTCAACGATATAGAAAGCTAAGCCCAGGCATCACTGTCTGGGCTTTTATATTTAATACCAATCAGTATAAGAGATTAATTCCGGCTGTTATCACTTTTCCCTTGAACCAAGGGACGCCCCCCCTTAAGCTAGCCCTAATAACAACTTAGAACTCTTTTTATGTCTCTAGCAGCAAACTCATCGCTTTCTCGCTTCAAAGATGCACTCTCTATTTATAGCCATAAACGAGTCTTAGTCCTATTACTACTTGGCTTCTCCGCTGGCCTGCCCTTGATGTTGGTGTTCTCAACGCTCTCTTTTTGGCTTAGAGAAGCGGGAGTAGACAGAACCGCAATAGGTTATTTTAGTTGGATAGCGCTAGCTTATGGCTTCAAATGGGCCTGGTCTCCTTTAGTCGATAGGCTCTCACTGCCCATATTCACCCGCTTGTTAGGCCGTCGACGAGGTTGGATGTTGTTTGCACAAATTCTGTTAGTGACCGCTATCGTAGGCATGTCATTTAGCGACCCCGTTAAAGACCTGGAGCGTCTTGCCCTCTTTGCATTAATGGTCGCATTTGCCTCAGCAACTCAAGATATCGTGATTGATGCTTTTCGTATTGAGTCCGCTCCCGAGAAGATGCAAGCCGCCCTAGCAGCCGCATATCAAGTCGGTTATCGCAGCGCCATGATTGTCGCTACCGCTGGTGCCCTTACCATTGCAGCTTGGATAGAACCCAATAGTGATGCATACAATCTCGTTGCTTGGCAAACAGCTTATCTAATCATGGCCGGCCTGATGTCTGTGGGAATTCTGACCACTTTATTTAGCAAAGAGCCGCAAGTTGAAATGAAAATTGCTGATGAGAAAGAACAAGAGATTAGAACAGAGTTCAGTCAACGCTATCCAAAAATCGTTGCTGGTACTCTATCTTGGTTTTACACCGCCAGCGTGTTGCCATTTTTAGACTTTTTTAAACGCTATGGCCGCAATGCGATTCTGATCTTATTGCTCATCTCATGCTACCGAATATCAGACATCGTCATGGGAATTATGGCCAATGTCTTTTATGTGGATATGGGATTTGCGAAAGATGAGATCGCCGCAATAAGTAAAATATACGGCTTGATAATGACCTTAGTGGGCGCAGGATTTGGTGGCATCTTACTCGCACGATACGGCACCATGAAGATCCTCTTTATCGGTGCGCTATTAGTAGCAGTCACTAACTTACTCTTCGCCTACCAAGCCATGGTTGGTTATGATGTCTCTCTACTCACCATTATCATCTCTATCGATAACTTTAGTGCAGGTATCGCAACGGCTGCCTTTATCGCCTATCTTTCGAGCTTAACCAGCACGGGCTACAGTGCGACTCAATATGCCCTGTTATCTTCAATCATGTTACTGTTCCCCAAATTTATTGCGGGTTTTTCCGGTGCCTATGTGGATGCTTTCGGTTACATCAATTTCTTTATTTCCGCCAGCGTGATCGGCTTCCCCGTACTGCTGCTTGTCTATATTGTCGATAAACGCACTCGTCATGATAATGTTCAAAATAAGATGAATGATGACGACAAAGAAACATCTGATGAAGCGTCTATTACTAAGACTTAGCTCTTACTAAAAAGAGGTTTAAAGCGCTATTCTTTAAACCTCTTTTATCTTAATTTTTTCGCAGAAAGCTAAAATTTACAAGCTAATCGCGGAAGTTGTTGAACTGAAAAGGTTGATCTAAGCCAGATTCACGCGCTAATGCCATTACCGCCTGCAGATCATCACGCTTCTTGCCAGTAATACGCACAGAGTCACCCTGTATTGAAGACTGTACTTTTAACTTACTGTCTTTAATCATCTTAACTAGCTTTTTAGCCGTTAGGACTTCGATGCCCTCTTTAAAGCGGACTTTCAATGAGAATGTCTTACCGCTGTGTACCGACTTATCATCAACATCCATCGCTGACGGATCAACATTACGCTTACTCAATTGCATGCGTAAAATATCCACCAGTTGCTGGCACTGAAAATCATCTTCCGCCGATAGCGTTACGATATGATCTTTGTATTCGATACTCGCTTCTTTGCCGCGAAAATCAAAACGTGTTTTTAGTTCACGTACCGAATTATCAACAGCGTTTCTTAATTCAACTTCATCGACTTCTGAAACTATATCCATTGAAGGCATTTCATGTGTCCTGTACCTGTATTTATCGTAGTCTTAGTTTACCTCAGTTACATATGAAGTGGAATCGAGACTAAAGATGTGAAAGATATCCAATATGGCTAAATTAGTAATTTTTATAAGTGACAAGGAAGCCACATTTTCCTATGATTACCCAAATGACCAAATGCGCCTGAACCCGTGATATCTAGACGAAATATTTTTAAGTTGGCTTTGCTCGTAACATTGATTGCGATCAGTTACCTCGTATTCTCTCGACCCAACTACACCTATTTGTTCCCGCAGACGATCCCTAACATGGATAAACTAGGCCATTTGGGTAGTTTCTTCTGCCTCTCTTATCTGACTCATCTCGCCTTTAAGCCTAAATGGTATCTGCTCACTATCACGCTTGCATGCTACGGGATTTTTATCGAATTGGTGCAATCGACATTGCCCTATCGCAGTGCTTCAATCGCTGACTTTGTTGCCGATATGCTTGGAGTTCTGTTGTTTTATTCTTGCCTTTGGGGCTACCAACGCTATATCAAAGCATCTCATATTTCCGAACCTGAATAAGCCAAGGAAAACCGTTATGAGCACACACAAATCAAGGTTCACTTCAACTTCGGACACAAAGGTCGGAATTTTAGGTGCTGGTGCCATAGGACAACTCTTGTTTCATCAACTGACGGCAACGGGGTGTGCTCCCTACTTTATTACTCGAGGGGGAAACACACGTCAGCAAACACTCACTTTCACCTCGATAGAGAATAACACCTCCAATTTATCAGCCGAACTCTTCTCCTCAGTAAGCCAGTCCGATACTCATGACGCACTGGCTCAAGTAATGCGAGATACCCAAGTTATCATTGTATGCGTGAAGGCCTATCAAGTTAATGAGGCCATCAACTCTATCCTCACGCGTATTCCTAAGGATTGTCACCTCTTATTGCTGCATAACGGCATGGGCCCTCATCTTCAGATTGAAAAGCAGCTATCGACTCAAGGTTTGAGTGTCGGAACTACGTCACAAGGAGCACTTAAACTGGCGACTTGGCATATACAGCAAACTGGTTGCGGCAGCTCTCAATTAGGCCATGCTAGCGGGCCTCAACTGCCGAATAGACTTAAAGATCTGCTGCTTAGTGCCATCCCTCAAAGTCAATGGTGTGAGCCTGTCTTGCCCCTACTTTGGCAGAAGCTCGCCATCAATGCCGCTATCAACCCTCTAACAGCAATAGAGCAGTGCCGAAATGGTGCCTTAGCTGATATTCGCTATAGACCAATAATCGAGATGATCATCTCAGAGCTTGTTGAAGTGGCTAAGCTAGAGGGTGTTGAACTCGACAAGTTAGTACTTACCAATCGAGTATATGAAGTGATTAAGCTCACCGCGAATAACTTCTCGTCTATGCATCAAGATGTAGCAAACAAGCGACAAACAGAAGTGGGCTCAATCAATGGCTATATCGTCGCCCGTGCTCGAGTCCACCACCTGAACTGTAAAACCAATGAAGACCTATACAATCAGATCACCAAAATTGAATCTCAGTATCCAATCTAATACCAATTGGTATAACCCCCTTCCAATTAAGTTATCCCGCTAAGTTTTATTCAACATTAAAACAAGAGCTGAACAACACTCGCAACTTACGCTTAACAAAATAGCTTGAAAAATAAACGTCAGACGGCATACTCATAGCTAACTACTCTGTTAAAAAAACAATTAGATAAAAGTAGAACTTATGCAAAGAGAACAATGGAATTCGCGTATTGGCTTTATTCTCGCCGCGGTAGGCTCAGCAATCGGCCTTGGTAATATTTGGCGCTTCCCTTATATGGCTTATGAAAATGGTGGCGGTGCTTTCTTCATCCCCTATCTATTCGCCATGATTTCCGCTGGTATCCCCTTCATGATAATGGAGTTCAGTTTAGGTCATAAATTACGTGGAGCTTCACCAAAAATTTTCGCAAAACTCGGTGAAAACTTTGGTCTCAGGCTCGAATGGCTCGGCTGGTTTCAGGTCTCAATTGCCGCGGTCATTGCAATCTACTATGTTGCGATCATTGGTTGGGCTATCTCTTTTTTCGGTTTTTCATTTGATCAAAGTTGGGGGGCTGACACAAATGCCTTTTTCTTCACTGAATACTTGAAGATAGGCGATCACTCTCCCACCAACTTAGGTAACTTCCAACTCAATATCGCCATCCCAATGACCTTAGCGTGGTCCTTCACCTTTATCGCTATTTTCACTGGCGTTAGAGGAGGGATTGAACGCGCCAGTAAAATCATGATGCCACTGCTCTTTATCATGGTGTTAGTACTAATCGGCAGAATCATTTTCCTACCAGGTGCTTTAGAGGGACTCAACTATCTGTTTCAGCCTGATTTTAGCAAAATCCTCGATGCAAAAGTCTGGTCAGCGGCTTACGGTCAAATATTCTTCACCTTAAGTGTTGGGTTTGCGATCATGCTAGCCTACTCAAGCTACCTACCTGAAAAGTCAGATATTAATAATAACGCCTTTATGACCGTCCTCATCAATTGTGGCTTTTCAATTCTGGCCGGTGTGCTAATTTTTGCCATATTAGGCTACATGGCTCAAGAGCAAGCGAAGCCGATAACCGAAGTGGTTTCATCCGGTGTGGGACTCGCTTTTGTGACCATCCCCGCAGCGATTAATCTGCTCCCAGCTCCTTACATATTTGGCCCACTATTTTTCTTTGCCTTGGTCGTGGCAGGTCTGAGCTCTCACATCTCTATTATTGAAGCCGTCACCTCAGCCTTAATAGATAAATTGTGTATGCCACGTAAAAAAGCGGCGGTAATCGTATGTGGAACAGGCTTTGTTATCTCGATGGCCTTTGCCACCAATGGCGGATTATTGCTGCTCGACCTAATCGATTACTTTATCAATAACGTCGCATTACTTGCCAGTTGCTTCGTTGAACTCATCATATTGGCTTGGTTATTCAAAATTGCCGATATTCGTGAATATGCTAACAAGATCTCTGATTTTAGCATTGGCCGCTGGATGGATATTTGCTTACGCTTTATCAGTCCAGCCATGCTAGCCATCATTTTAGTCAAAAACCTTTTCAACACATTTAACAATGGCTATGGAGATTACCCCATTACAGATCAACTGCTATTAGGTTGGGGATTGATTGCCTTTATGTTGTTTGTTTCACTATTAATTAATCTAGCCACAAAGCAGGAGGAACTATGAGCACAGGCGCCATAATAATGATGACATCCGCCCTACTTATCACTTGGGGCGGAGCCGGAATATGCATTGCTATCGCAATGAAAAAATCAAAGAAACAATGACTATTCAGCCATAACTAAGCGTTCTATTTTAGCGATGGCTTCAAATGAAATCGTGTCACGTCTATAGGTGAAATATACGGGGCGCTCCCATGGCTCGCTCCCCTCAACATGATAAAGCTGTTCAGTGGCAAGGTAAGGCGCGGTAATAGAAGTGGGCAAGTATGCTGCCCCGCCTTTTCTCAGAATAAAATCGAGTGCAATACCTCCTGTGGACGTTCGAAGATAAGGCGCACTCTTTTGACCATGACGCTCAGCATGTTCGGATGAAAAACGGGTGCCCCAATCCACATAAACATATCGCTGAGATAAGGCTTCACCCACAGAACAGTGGCTCGATGCCATCAATTCAAGCTTGATATTGGCTATCTTTTTACTGACTAATTCATCGCTCTTCAGTGGTTCAAATGCAAAAGCCATGTCTAAGGTTCGCTCAAGCAAGTGCCTATTTAACAATTCCCGACTCAAAACCTCCGCCTGGAATGCATAGCCACAAAAGGCTTCTGCAACTTCACTTAAACATTGCTGCAAATAAGCATCCCAAATATTGGGAGTCCCCGCCATCGTCAGTTGCAGGGTTCTGCTATCCGACAGCGCTAACTCATTACGCGCATGCTCCAGCGTACTCACCATCACTTCGGCATAGGCAATCAATCGCTCTCCTGATGACGTCAACTTGATGCTATTTCGGTGTCGAATAAATAGCGTCTGCCCAAAAAATATTTCGAGTTGTTTTATTCGCGCACTCACAGCGGCTTGAGTGATGTATAAATTCTCAGCTGCGCGACCAAAATGGCGCGTTTTAGCGACTTCTAAGAATGTTTTAAATACTTTAACGTCCATCGATTTTTCTTATGTCAACTCCACGTTGAGTCAGCCGCAGAATAACAATAAATTCTTATGGTGACGACAAAAATATATTGTTTCTCTTTTAGTGGTAAACCCCCTAACGTCTCGATTAACCCATTGACTCAAATCCACTGAGTAACCACTATTTTTTGAGGTCCTGTATGTCTGAAGAATCATTTCGTCGTAGTCAAAAATGCTTCATTGATAACATCAACTTTGCTCGAGGTTTTAGAAAGAGCGGAGATTTTACCTTAGCTGAATCAGAGTTACTCAGTCTGTATGGGCATACCATGCTTGGGTTAGAATCAGCGCAATTGGCGCCACAAACAATAGAGGAAGCACACTTTGTGCAAGCCCTTAATCAGCCAGATCAAGCCCAAACTAAAATAGAGCTCGTTTGGCTCAAATATATCAAGCTGACACGCGAACCAAAACACTTCCACAGTCTGAATAGCTCCCACTCTTACAAGGTACCAAGCAAGATAATGGCTGGTACGAATGTAATGCCCAATGAAGGTACACAATTAAATGCAAGTTTATAGTCTTGAAGAAATTCTATCTTTTATCAAACGTGGAGAGGTGTTTTCTGGACAACTCTCATCTTCTGGTTGTCATATAAAGATAGAGCAATACCTTCCTGTTGTTTGCACAGCGATCCATACGGGTCATGAATTACGCGAAGATCTACTAAAGCACTGCCAACTTACCAAAGAAGAGCGTGATACACATGAAGCGAGGCTAACCGATGAGCTTATCGCCTCACAACCTATCACGCTAACCTGCCTTGACTCGCGACTTGAATACGATCTCGATTGTCCAAAGGCATTATCTACATCCTACAAGTTAACGACAAAACAGAAGCTTTGGGATAAGCCGCTGACAACAAAACAAAGATCCCTAAGCCATTACAAGCACGATGCATTCTTTCAAATCTATAGCGCCCTAATAACTAAACTGGAATCTCAGTTTGGTAAAGTGATCGTCTTTGATATAAAAGCCTATACACCTCTAGAGACTGATAAGCTCGCGCCTCTTTTTGATATTGCTACGGCTCAAATTGACATGTCTAGATGGCAATCTGTGGTTAATAAGTTTCACGCCGAACTGAAAAAAAGCTCGGTGCCGAATATAGATACCTCAGCCGATCTTAATGCCGTTAACCGCGGCATGGGTTACCTAACCACTCACACAAATGCACACTTTGATCGCACTCTAGTCCTATCAACTCAGATAAAAAAAGTCTATTTAGATGCCAATAATGGCGATGTATTCCCTCTGGTTGTCGACGCACTTAAACTTGGGCTGAAACAGTCATTAAGTGAAACCAGCGCCTTTTTTCAACGCAAAATAAACCTAAGAAGCAAGGTATGCGGAGCGAATATGCTGAGCTCTGCGATAGAGCCAGCAGTGCTTAATGTCGACGCGATGATATATAAGTTGGCTCAGGGAGTAGAGACCTTAAAATATGTAAACCCGGTGAATTTAACGGCTGAACGACGTCGATTCGAGCGAGCTCCAAGCAGATTTACACCGAATTTTCACTATAAACAACTCCCTATCGATGCCAATGGGTTCAAGCAAAATTTATATCGGGTTCCAATCGAAAGTATCTCGGACCCTGCAATGAAGCAGCTCTACTCAGATATGATCCACTCGCTAAGTGAAGAAGTCGATCTTTTATCTAGCGTCGGTCAGGAGTCATTTCTATATAACTCGCTACGCCATTATGGAAGACCCGATACTCAATCAATTAACAACGCCAAATTTCTACTTTATGCAAAAGAAATAGAAGAAAATGGTGGCGAGATTTTGGATGCTAAAAGCGCTTGTGAGCTGATGAAGCAGCAAGCAAGTGATTGGGGGATGAAGTGTAAAGTGAATCTAAGCAGCGCTATTCTAGCTCGTGCTATGGTGAGCTCAACCCCACCACAATTAAAGGTGAATACTCATGCCAAATTTAGCTTTGCAGAGGTTCAGCGATTAAACCACCATGAGTTAGGTGTTCATATGGCGACAACCTTGAACTCTCGTCAGCAACCCTTAAAAGCACTACGCTTAGGGTTACCAGGTGCGACCGAAACTCAAGAAGGCTTGGCCATCATGGCTGAATATAATGCTGGTTACATGGCGCATAACAGGCTTAACACTCTCGCCTACCGAGTATTGGCTGTAGACTCCATGCTCAAAGAACAAAACTTCTACCATACCTATAGCTTTTTAGTCGATGAGATGGGTATGAGTAAAGATGATGCATTCGTGACCACGACACGAGTATATCGTGGTGGTGGATTAACAAAAGATCATCTGTATTTAAGTGGGTTTGTAACCATAAAACAACTCTCTGCTGAACGCGATTTAACTAACCTTATGATCGGAAAAACGGGTTCTCAATATCTGGATCTTATCGACGAGTTAGTACAACGGAACTGGTTAACAGCGCCTAAATTTATTATAAATTCTCAGCAAGATAAGAGTTCTGACCAGCTTAATAAAGATGAGACTGAAGACGATAAAGCCTCTAGTTTGAGTTTCCTAATCGAGAGCTTAAGAGGATAACTCAATTGATGCATGCCAAAATTTAAGTTTTTGGCATGCATCTCTTACTCAAACAGCGTAAATTAGGCGCCATTGAATTAACCCTAGAGTCATCACAATGCCGACGCATCCCCCTACTTTTCTTTTTTACTCAATGAAGAAAAGCGCACTCTTTTACAGCGCTATACTTCTCATCACCTTGCTTAGTATTTTCTTTATTGATCGGCATTTAGCTGACTTTATTTACCAGCAAAATAGTGCAACTTCATTCACTAAATTACTCAGTAATATTCCAATGCTTTTAGAGGCACTCGCCTTGATAGTGCTGGTTAGCTGCATATTCTCAAAGGTAAGAAATCGATTTTCTGGCTTAGCCATCCATTTGGCACTCACCTTTATGCTTGCATCAGTCGTCAGGTTCGGGGCTAAAGCGCTTTTTGGCCGTACTTGGCCACAAACTTGGACTGACAACAATCCATCATGGATTAATGATCGCATTGAGGGCTTTCATCCGTTTGCTGAAGGTCTAGCATACAACTCCTTCCCCTCTGGTCATTCACTCTTTACCTTCGCCCTTGCATCCGTATTCTGGTTCCACTTTCCTCGCTACCGCCTGCTTTGGATAGCGACCATGCTAGGTGTATTTGTCGGTCAACTCGCACAAAATTTCCACTATCTAGGCGATCTATTAGCAGGAGCGGGTATCGGCATACTTTGCGCACATTTGGTCATCAGCCAACTTCAAAAAATCAGCAAGTAAACAACCATTCGCGGCTCAAGCTGAGCCGCTAACTCCACATCACCAGCATGGCGGCGATCGCGATAAGTATCAGTCCCAACATATCTTTAATTTTTACCCCCTCTTTAAGCCAAAACACAGCAATCAATAGAGTAAAGAACACTTCAATCTGCCCTAATGTTTTCACATAAGGAACCGCCTGCAAAGACATGGCGCTAAACCAACCTATAGAACCAATACAACTTGTCGTGCTAATTAAAACTGTAAGCTTAGGTCGGTGCCAAAGCATGGTTAATGTATTGCTCTCCTTCACCATCAGGTAGATCAATAGCACCAATGTTTGAATCGAGATCACCAGCAATAATACCCAAGCCGCACTATAGGGAAAAGGTAAGCTTAAGCTCAAACTGGCTTCTCGCACCCAGAGCGAAGTTAACGCAAATGCGGTGCCACAAGCCAAACCAATCAGTGCCGTTGGCAAAGAGATATCTTTAAGTCCCTGACGGCTGCTCATCATAAAAATGGCTAAGCCACCAATCAACACACCTAACCAACCTAACAGTGATAGCTGGGTACCAAAAAAAATAACGCCGAGTATGGCCGCAACCAAAGCTTCACTCTTAGCCAAGCCTGCGCCAACAGCGAAGTTTTTCAATTTAAATAACTTCACCATTAAGGCCGTAGCAAGGATCTGCATCGCTGATGCACCTAGGACATAGAAAGCAAACTCAAACGTGAAAGTGGGTAACGCCACGGGTCGCCAAAGGTAAAGTCCTGCAAGATAGGCTGCTGCGATGGGACCCGCCCAGAGAAAACGCGCAAGAGTCACCCCCGCGATACTCACCTCTTTACTCAGTTTGCTTTGAAATGCATTACGCCATGCCTGCATAGAAGCTGCAAGGAAGGTAAACAAGATCCACATAGTTGATAATAACTTCTGGGAGGGTATTAGTTGTACTAAGGATATCCTATCGCTCGATGACAAACGACCTACAATGGCGAATATTCACTATTGCTAAAATAGATAAAGCCCATATCGTGAAATATGGACTCTGTGCTATCTAATACCAATCAGTATAAGTATTACTTACTGGTATCAATTGCATCGAATGACTTAACCAAGTCATCAACTGCCTTCATCTGCGTCAAATAGTTTTCCAATTGGTTCAATGGCAGCGCACAAGGGCCATCACACTTAGCGTTGTCAGGATCAGGGTGAGCCTCGATAAACAGACCAGCAAGACCTAATGCCATACCACTGCGAGCAAGCTCAGTAGCTTGAGCACGACGACCACCAGCACTGTCTGCACGGCCGCCAGGACGTTGCAGTGCGTGAGTCGCATCAAAGATGACGGGGTAACCTGTCTGCTTCATCTCATCCATTCCTAGCATGTCGACCACTAGATTGTTGTACCCAAAGCTTGAACCACGCTCACACAGAATGATCTCGTCATTGCCCGCTTCGTTAAACTTACTGATGATATGACGCATCTCATGAGGCGCTAGGAATTGTGGCTTCTTCACATTGATAATTGCTCCCGTTTTAGCCATCGCCACAACCAGATCAGTCTGGCGAGCAAGGAAAGCCGGCAACTGGATAATATCAACCACTTCAGCCACAGGTGCACACTGGTAAATTTCATGTACATCGGTAATCAATGGCAAGTTGAAGGTTGATTTAATCTCTTGAAAGATCTTTAATCCCTCTTCCATACCTGGACCACGGTAAGAGTTAACTGAAGAGCGGTTAGCCTTATCGAAAGAGGCTTTGAACACATAAGGAATACCCAATTTCTGAGTGATTTCGGCATATGTTTCTGCAATTTTCATTGCTAAGTCGCGAGACTCAAGCACATTCATACCGCCAAACAACACAAAAGGTTTATCGTTTGCGATTTCGATTGAACCTAAACCTATGGTTTTATTACTCATCAGAACTTCTCTCTTAAAGAGCCAAGGCGATACCTTGGCGTTAATCAATTTAGTAGCGACTCATTTAGCTCGCGATTATCTGCAAGATCTGGCCGCATATCCAAGCCATATAAGTGCCAACAGCATAGCCTAATACCGCCAATAATACACCGACTGGTGCCAATGATGGATGGAATGCTGCCGCAACAACAGGAGCAGATGCCGCGCCGCCAACATTGGCCTGACTGCCTACCGCCATATAAAACAGCGGTGCTTTTATCAATTTAGCCACGATCAACATCAGACATGCGTGAACCAGCATCCAGATAATACCAATAGCAAAATACCAAAGGTTTTCTGGATCGAACAGTTTAGAGACATCCATGTGTAAGCCGATGGTTGCAACTAAAATATAAAGGAATGCCGTAGCCACTTTAGACGCGCCTGCCGCCTCTAGATGACGTACAGGGCTGAAAGACATGGCTAAGCCAATTGTTGTGACAGTCACAATCAACCAGAAGAACTTAGAGGTCAGACTGTAATCTCGCGTCCAAGGATAATTCAATTCGAAGAACGGACCTAAGAAATCAGCAACCACATGGGCAAGGCCCGTAATACCGAAACCAATAGCCACAATCATCATTAAATCTGTAAGACTCGGAATGCGAGCATTTTCAGCGTGGTATTTTTCCACTTTATCTTTCAATGCTTCCAGTGCTGATGTATCCGCTCCTGTTTTCGCATCTATCTGTTTCGCCTTCGATGCCATAAACAACAAGACTGCCATCCAGATATTCGCCACGATCACATCAACAGTCACCATGATAGAGAAGATGTCACCACCGGCTTCGTAGATCTCTTTCATGGCCGCTTGATTGGCGCCACCACCGATCCAACTACCTGCTAATGTCGTCATCCCACGCCATACCGCTTCTGGCCCCTGAACGCCTAACACTTCAGGGTTCATCGCTGACACAATAAGCAGCGCAATAGGACCACCGATCACGATACCCACGGTACCCGTCAAAAACATGATCAGCGCTTTGGGGCCTAAAGACACAATAGCCTTAAGATCGACGCTTAAAATCAACAAGACTAAACAAGCAGGCAAAAGATAACGCGAGGCGACAAAATAGAGTTGCGACGAATGACCGTCAATGATGTTGAAAGTGTTGAGTAGTGAAGGTAAAAAATAACACATCAACAGTGCAGGGATAAAGGTATAGAACTTGGTCCAAAATCGATTTTTGCTATTGCTTGTATAAAATACAAACCCCAGTATGACAGCCAAGATCCCGAGCCCTGTGGCATCATTAGTAACTAATGCAGTACTACTCATAGCGGTGTATTCTCCCATCCATAGTTTTATTATTATTTTAATTTCTAATTATTTTTTGATTTTATTTGTTGATTGATTTTTTGATTCTAATTCGGTTTATTATTTTTAATAGAACGGTAGGCAATGCCTACCGTGATTAACATGTGGAGTTAGTGAAATACCTCTTGCTCTTCTCTTAACTCTTTAAGCTGCATTTTCACCAGTTCAATCACAGGATCATGAGGACTGTTGTCCACAAAATGCTTAAGGTCAGCAGCTGCGACACTGATACAACCTAACTGCTGAGCAATGAAAGCACGCTCACGATTCAAATTAAGATCATCAGGATGCCACTGCAGCAATAAATTACAGCACTCCATGGCAGGTTCAAACTTGTGCGACACGATACAACCCGCTTTGAGCTCATGGATCATTCTCGACACTAAACGCTTCAAACTTACAGGCTTAAGATAACTGGCCTTAAAGGGCACGCCGTTACCTAGCTCACCACGTACCAAAACGTGTAACTGATGACGAGTTAACTCATTGCCGTTTAGCGGATCAATATACTTAACCACACCGTCAATTTTGCTCATCAGTACCGTAGTACCAGGCAGAAGCAAAGGCTCCAGCTTAAGATCTAACTGCTTAGCAAGCAGCATCAATACCGTGGCTAAAGTCGTACTATTTCCCTGACGACTGCTGATGCAAGTCCCCAGATCTGCCGCCTCGACACTAAAGTAAGGTTGGCGTATGCAAAACCCTAAATCTTGATAGAACCAGCGTAGTAGTTCAGTTAGTCGCTCATGCCGATCGACCACATAATGGCTAAGAACAGAGCCTGCAAGTTCAAGCCAAGCCCAATTAGCAGACTCAGCGTTAGAAAAGCTGAGATGTGCACCGATCTCGAATGCCATTTCAGGCAACTCAATCTCATTTTTAAGTGGCAAAGTGGTCATTATCCTAACAACATGGCTTGTTTAAACACGGCAAGCTTAGCGGCATAAACCACCCAAGCAATAGCGCCTAAAGCCGCAAAGGTTTTAAACAACTTATTGCGATTAGCCTTTAGGGCTATTGTAGCTAATAAGATGTAAGCGAGAACAGCACCTAATTTTTCTGTTAACCAAGGATCCTCAAATGGATACTGCTTGATTATTACGCACAAGGTAAGGCCAGATAAAATTAAAAAAGTGTCAATCACATGGGGAGCTATTTTGATTAGCTTCTTTTCCATCACAGGAGATTCACGAAGGTGTAGCACAAAACGTACGATAAAAAAGAGTACGCTCGCTGCAACCAGAGTCAAATGAAGGTGCTTAATCACCGGATACAGATTGTTCAAAGTTTCCATTTCAATACTTACTTCGCTGACAAAGGCGCTAGTGTACCTGATCCCCTTAATCTACACCAATTTCATGCTCATAATCTCTTCAAGTGACCATAAAACAAACACCTTTAATCCAGTTGTCGATATTTTTCGATCTGGTTTAAGCTGTGTGCAAGATGATTGAACATGGAAACGCTAATGAACCCAACTTTTATACTCGACGACAGTAAGGAATTTGCCAATACAATTGAGCAGAAGATTGCTGAATTTAATTGGCAAAACTGGGAAGTGTCAGAGCGCCGTTCACTGGGGCTTAGGCTAGAAAATAAAGAAGGTGAGCTGTTAGCTGGTTTCTCAGCCCGCACCTTTGGGAATTGGCTTCAGATCGACAACCTGTGGGTCAGCGAATCTCTCAGGGGGCAAAACATTGGATCTCAATTACTTGCAGAAGCTGAATCTATCGCCAGAAAACGAGGTTGCATCTACGCCCTTCTCGACACCCTCAACTTCCAAGCACGCCCCTTTTATGAAGCGAGAGGTTATATGCTTCAATGGACTCAACAAGCCTACCCCAAAACGGGCTGTAAATACTTTATGATCAAGAATCTAGAGGCTTAGCCAGATAACACATTCTGGCCACTTCTCGGATAACATGTAGTAAAATCTCTTTTTTGGCTTCATTGGGCAGATTGGTATTTGTTTCTTTGCCGGTAAACATAGCTTAATTGATGTCGATTGCTTGCAGCATGCTTACGTGTCGATACATCTATGAGACGCTGTTAAATCCCCCATGGCCGCTTTACTGTTTAATCCTTTTGAGTGACATGTATGGGTATCGAGAACTCATGGAACAAAAACCAAACTTGCATTGATTAAAAAATGTATCAAAATTAAAACTTCTAAACGCCTGAATTTATTTAGAATAAAACCAGCCCCAAAAATAAGGCTAAAAATCACATAATTTAATGTTAGTCCAACACTTCTAATTTCCCCATGGATAAATACAAATGAAATCGCAATTATTGGTAGTATAAACCAAGGGTTTGGTATTATTCGTTTTAGTCGTGTTAATGCAAACCCTCTAAATATCACCTCCTCAGTAATAGCAGCGGTAAATGCTAGAACAACAATGGTAACTAAGCGTTCTAATGTACTAATTGGGCCAATAAATCCAGCCTGAGATCTTGTTGGAAGCTCATTTCCATAATACATTGTTGGAATAATAAATGCCGAAACTATCAATATAGTAAAAATACTGATAAACCAATGTTTATGCTTAACAAACCATGACCAATCAACCCCAACAGAACTCCATGTTTCATTGTTTTTTATTAACGCATGTCTTATGAATAAAAAAGGAATCCAATGAAACAATAAGTTAGAAAAAATAAAATACCACCATTCAGTTCTTTCCTCATTATTATGTAACGATGAAATAAACTCATCTGGTAAAAATTGAAAAAATACAGAACTAAAAAAGTCTGTGCTGTATAAAACAGGGTAAACCATTAAACCCACTATTAAGGCGATAACCGTATATTTATCTAAGTTTTTTTTGGTTTCAATGTCAGAACTCATTCGATTCCTCACGTAGTTTTATCATTTAAAATTTGTGTAAGTATAAAAAGATTACATATTGATAAACGGCATCTATATTTTTCAATTTCTCTTGGTGAACCTACACCCCTTCAGTCAGTTCCTCAACAGTAAAGCGTCAGTTACAGCCTACCTTAATAATCGAAAGGATAGATGAAAGGGTCTAGGCGTGACAGCGGGCGACCAAACAGGATGAGGTATCACTGAGTGATACTCTTCGAACGATAGGTAACGATGAAAACTGGTCTCCGACTTTTGCTGTTTTATCTGACATAACAGATCACCATTTTTAAGATGTGAACTTTTTCATGTTTCAAACGTATTCACTACTAACCACCAAGGAGAAAATGATGGATATTAATGTTAAAGAAAGCAGCCTAAATCAAAAAGCATCGCAAACTCAACAGCTTTACCCAAGGATAATTGGTGTTGCAGACTCCAACCAATATCTAGTAGGGACGATAGACAGTGAAGACAACTTCGTTGAATTAAGTGAGGAGAAGCGTATTAGATGTTTTAATTCACTCGCCCAAGCAAAAAATTTCCTCCGCAGTCATCAATACCATACCGTCGAACTTGAATACCAAAGCGCTTACGATGAAATGTGCGGGTTGCCGACTAGCAAGAATTACAAGGAGGTGATACATCTCTAAGCGGCATTCAAGGGATATATTATACCAATCAGTATAAGAAGTTGATCTACTCAGAGTGTTTTTTGGCAAACTAA
>OJDH01000061.1_pt1 | contig 92028 bp, 80 predicted proteins | sample 1592761 | NCBI WGS metagenome assembly OJDH01 (sample SAMN05416855, study PRJEB24817) | seawater metagenome | isolation source: Sea water | place: Canada:Atlantic | collected 2013-11 | reverse complement strand
TACATCAAGATGACGATCTTGCCTAACCTTAATACCGGAGCAAATACCTATGAACGACAAAACAAACGCTATCAATAATTACAGCGACACTATTTCTAACAACATGACGAAAGCATATGCAATCTCTGTAGTGCTTCAGGCAGCCATAGAGAACGATTGCGGACCCACTAAGCCACATCTTGTAAATACAATTTGGGCCATATCAGATTTACTTGGAGAGGCTGAGCAGGCAGAAGAGCGCATTTTGGAAATAGAGCACGGCCACAAGCGCGGCGAGAAGCCTCAAGCTACTAATTCAGGTGCTGACGCGTCAACCACGCGTGAAAGTGGCGTCAAAGTGGCGTAAAGGTAGTAAGAAATCCCAAGTCGAATCATCAGCTTTAAATTAACCCTAATGCTTATTGGAGCAAAAATATTATGAACACTAATACATACTCAGTTAATCAGAACAGCCTACAAGATGCTTTTATCAATCTTTCTCAAGTTTCAGCAATGCTCAACATGCTTGCAGAGAACGGTGACGGAGGTACCTGCTTTACTTCGCATGAAGATGCAATACAGGTTATCCATGGTTGCCGCCAGATGATCAATGACACTAAAACCGAGCTAGAAAGTAACGCCGTAGCAAACACACCTGCGCATTTGAGCGTGGATGAATTGCCAAGCTCAGGGATGTAGATAACTGGCACTTACTAAATTTTCATTCGCGGTGCCCTGAAACGGGGCATCGCTATGAATAGCGCTACATCCCACCAATCTTAATTCAGGATGGTTTATATTTAGGCCCCCACCCTACCCCCAAGCGAACAGCAAACCGAACAGCTGAAAGCCGCAATAACACTGGCCTGATTAGGTAGTAGCGAACAGCCAATCGAACAGCCAAGTGACCAGTCAACCGACCAGCCAAGAACAGCAGAAACAGTGCGTTGTATAGCAGTATCGACCTACCAAGCGACCAGCCAATCGACCAATGAACTTTAATTTTTTCCGCTTACGATTTTATGAACCAAAAGTTTTTTTCTAAGATTTAACACCCACGAACATGCACATACAAAAATCCTTTTAAATCAAAAACTTAGGTGTTTACAGGCCTTTTCGGTTGGTTTATAGTGAATTTGCTCAGGTTAAAGGCTCTGGGCAACTTTCTAGTTTCAAAGTGGATAGCCGATAACGCAAAGATTCCATGAGTATAGACCTGCGAGATGTAGGCGAGTACAGGCGGTGCAGCTTTTTAATATCTTTTAACTGCACCGGCTTATTCCCTGGTCAGTTGCCCAATTTTTTCACTAATTGGAAACTGAATCATGAAGAAACTATTAGAATTACGCTCTACCAAAGCTGAACTGCATAAGCAGATGAAAGCTATCGTTACCACCGCAGAAATAGAAAAACGCTCGCTGACTTCAAATGAGTCAACTAAGTTTGAAGAACTGCAAAAACAAATTACCGACCTCAATCAAAAAATTGAATGTGAAGAAGTCTTAGCAGACAACGAACGTTCACTTATCACCGGCGAAACTCCAGAAAGCAAAACGGATAAACCAAGCAACAGCGAGTTAAGAGCATTTGTTCAAACAGGTGATCAACGAAGCTTAAGCGCTGGCGCAAATGCAGACGGTGGCTACACGGTTATTCCAGCAATCGACAAAGACATTACTAAGGTATTAAAGGAAAGCTCAGTCTTTCGCCAAAATGCCACAGTGAAAAGTATATCCACTGAGAAATACGAAAAGCTTGTAAGTGTTGGTGGTACCTCTGCCGAATGGGCAGACGAAGGTGATTCACGCGGCGAGACCGATACAGGTAAGCTCGAAAAGGTACAAATCCCAGTCCATTCACTTTATGCATTCCCCAAGACAACCCAAGAGCTTTTAGATTGGTCCGACTTTGATGTATCAGGCTGGTTAAGTTCAGAAGTCGCAGACGAAACCGGGCTAAAAGAAGAAGCAGCATTCTGGACTGGTGACGGATCCAAGAAACCTAAAGGCCTACTTACTTACACTCGCGATGCCGCAAACGATGCAACACGCTCATTCGGTGAAGTACAGGAAATCGAATCGGCATCAACAGGCACGATTGTAGGCGATGACCTTATCACCCTATCGCACACATTGCGCACAGCTTACCGAATGGCTGCCAAGTTCTATATGAACGACACCATGCTTGAGAAGGTACGCAAACTCAAAGATACAGACGGTAACTACCTCTTTAGAGCTGGTATCGCAGAAGGCGCACCAAGCACATTACTTGGCAAGCCAATTGTTATTGCCGAAGACATCCCCGACGACCTAATCGGTTACGGTGACTTAGCAAGAGCATATTACGTAGTTGATCACACAAGCGGCACTCGAATGATTCGAGACAACATTACCCTACCAGGTTGGGTAAAAATGCTAACGACACGTTATGTAGGCGGTGGCCTAGTTGACTCAAACGCTATCAAGTTCTTAGCACCTAAAGCAGCGTAAACAAGCATAGAAATTAAGGGGCATTTAAAGCCCCTTTTTTGTAGAGGTTGAAATGAATCAAATTGAAATTAGAGCAGCGGCAGATCTTAGCTTACAAGGCAAAAAGATAATTGGTCGCCCCGTTGTTTACAACTCCCCTTCACAAGACCTAGGCGGTTTTGTTGAGGTAATAGGCTCAGGAGCTTTCGGTGATAGCGTTAACAATGATATTCGCGCCCTTGTTGAACATGACCAGAAATTAATTCTTGGCAGAACATCAGCCGGCACTATGACTATTAAAGAAGACGAGCAAGGCTTGCTAGTCGAAATTGACCCGCCGAATATTCAAGCAGCTAGAGACTTAATGACAAGCATAGAACGCAAGGACATTAGCGGGATGAGCTTTGGCTTTACAGTCAATCCTAACGGCGCTGAATGGGACTTTGACCAAGTACCAGCCCTTAGAACAGTAACAAGCGCGAACTTGTTAGAAGTCACAATAACAGGAATGCCAGCATACCAGGCAACGAACGTTGAGGTAGCCATGCGCTCACTTCAAGAAAAGCAAAAATCAAATGACATTGACTTGATGCTTGCCAGATTGGAGATGATGAGATTATGAACTTACTAAAAATGTTCAAGCGCAGCGAACCGGTAACCGACACTTACGAATTACTTCAATCACTGGGCTTAGGCTCACCCACTGCCAGCGGGAAACACGTTAACAGTGAAGTCGCGCAAACCCTGCCAGCGGTATATTGCGCAGTTTCAACCATTGCTGAATCGGTGGCTAGTTTACCTATCCACGTTTACAGACGAACCGATGAAGGTAAACAGCGACAAGGCCGACACCATGTTGAGCGCCTACTAAACCAAACGCCTAACGCTTACCAAACTGCATATGATTTTAAAATGGGCTTACTAAGATCTGTTTTACTTCGCGGCAACGGGTACGCACATATTACATTCGACGGTACAGGCAAGCCTAGCGCGTTACATTTACTGCACCCTGAATCAATACAAGTTGAGTTACTTTCTACTGGGCGACTTGGTTACAAACACACTAACGCCAAGGGCAAGGAATCAAAGTATCTGCAGGATGAAATATTGCATATTCGCTATCACTCAGATGATGGGATAATAGGTAAAAGCCCTATTCAAGTTTGTCGAGAAAGCATAGGTCTAGGATTGGCACAGCAAGAGCATGGCGCCAGCCAGTTCAAGAATGGTATGCGAGTATCAGGCGTATTAGAAACGGACGCTAAACTCACTGATGCGCAATTCACAGCCCTAACTAAAATGTTCGATAAGCACCAAGGTTCAGCCAACAGTAACAAACCATTGTTATTAGAAGGTGGCTTAAAGTGGAATCAAATCGGCCTCGCTAACAACGATGCGCAATGGCTCGAATCACGATTGTTCACCATCTCAGATGTGGCCCGAATGTTTAAGATTAGCCCTATCTTCTTAATGGACTACACCAACAGCACATACAGCAATTTTAGTGAGGCCAGTCGAGCTTTCCTTACTCAAACGCTTAGGCCTTGGCTCAGCAACATACAGGAAGGTTTAGCAAGCCGCCTCGTTAGTGATAGCAATAGAGCTAACACCATCATCGAATTTGAAACTAAAGACCTGCTAAGAGCTACAGCAGAGGACAGGTTCAATGTGTATGACATAGCCATTAGAAACGGAGTAATGAATCCCAATGAATGCAGAGCAGCAGAGAACATGCCGCCGCGACAAGGTGGTGAACAGTTTAGCCAAAGTTGGATGCAACAAGACCAAGCAGCAACGAAACAGGAAACGGATTAGGTATCACATTTATGCCCAATAGACCTGGCAAGGCATGTCGAAAGACTGGATGCCCTAACATAGCAACCCACACGCAACATCAAGGCTACTGTGAGCAGCACAAGGACAGTGCCGGATGGTATGCCAATGAGAGAGCTAAGGGCAATCGTCATCAACGTGGATACGGTAAAGATTGGCAACAACTAAGGGAGATAGTGCTGCAGCGAGACAAGGCAATATGCCAAGCGCACAAGAGGCAAGGCCAGATTGTGAGTGGTAATCATGTTGACCACATCAAACCTAAATCAATGGGAGGCACAGACAGCTTAACTAACTTAGAAGTGTTATGCAGTCGATGCCACAACGAAAAGACCGCTAACGAACGCACAAGAGGTACGGGGGTGTTTTAAGGACTAGAGGCTTTTACTACAGTACCGCCGCCTAAGTTTTTTTTACACACCGTCAGTTGAAAATTTAAGAAACGAGAAACAGGATCGACCATGACACAGCAATCATCAGCTTTAGAAAAGATGCTCAAAGGCACAAACCGCACCGATAGAGAAATGCCTAAACTCAGTGTAGACGGTGCTTACAGCTTCCCGCACTGCCCTAAACACCTCAAAGGTGATCATCGTAAAATTTGGGGTGAAGTAAACAAAGCAATGACGCAATACAGGGTGATCACCCTAGCCGATAAGCCACTTTTAGAGCAATATTGCTTTCTTTTAGCAAAATTACGGTCTGATCCTGACGCTTTTACAGCCTCTTTACACGCACAATTAAGAGGATTAGCCACAGACCTGTGCCTGACACCAGAAAGCCGTGCTAAGGCTAAGTTAGGGGCTATTGATGCAGATGCAGAAATGCTCGGTAAATACTCTTTGTAGATTTACAAGGTGTATTATATTGAGCAAAATAGTAGTAGAACTAATTCAAGGAAAGAAAAATGGCTTATATATACAGTCAGGAAATTAATCATTTAGCTGAGGCGATATATAACTTAAAAAGCCCTGAGAATTATTTTAAAGATTATGTCTTACCAATAATTACTTTATTTTTAGGCTCATTCATATCAGCTGGTTTAGCCTATTTCATTGCTAGACGCACGAACGACAAGGCTGAGAGCATAAAAATGGAATTGCGGAAGGTCAGTGCTATAAACTACTACTGCCTTCAAGCAGATTTTTGCCTCCAAAAGCTTTACGGTATAAAAGAGATGTATCACGGTAGACTAAAGGCCAATTCATTCCAGCGACTATTGGAAATGCCACCAATAATTGGAGACTATTCGCAATCGAGGACCATAGAAGTAACTGAGCTCGTTTTTCTAATTAAACAAACTGAAAAAGACACATCCAGATGGAATCAGATATCGTATATAAATATGATATTCAAGAATTTCGACTCAGTGGTAGGTTGGATAGAAGAAAGGAACGCGCTAAGAGTTGAATTGTCTAATTGTTATTTAGAAACTGAAAAAAGTCAGAAAATTAAAACTGTAGAAGGGACTATTGATACAGCTTTAGATGCGTTGGGCAGAGAAAAGCTCACAAAACTCATCCAACTAACTGAAAAAATTATACTAATGATCGACGATTTAATTCTTTATTTTGATGACTTCGTGAAGGAATTCCCTGAAATCGCTAAAGAAAAGATTAATACCAGCATTCTAAATGGTATGGGAATAATAATTGAGCCTGCTGAAACGGTTGAGAATGAGTATAGAGAACTAATGAAGGTCCGTTCGCCTAAAATGGCATATAACCTATTTGCTCAATTAGCGGGGCTTGAACTTGAATATGCCCAAGAAATGTTCCGGTCAAATTACAATCCCAGTCTATAAATCAAGGGCTATTTAAAAGCCCAAACAACAATACACGACCAAATACATTATATTTCAAGGTGCGACACTAGTGCGACATACAAGGCTGAATAAATGATTGCGTTAGTGTTTACTATCGGCTGAAAGCCTTAAGAAGTGGTGCGTCCGAGATGACTCGAACATCCGACCCCTACCATGTCAAGGTAGTGCTCTAACCAACTGAGCTACGGACGCACTGTGTAGATATTGCCTGAGGAATCCCTCGAAGCGGCGCGTATAATAACGATGCTATTAACTGACTGCAAGCGGTTTTTCATCGCAAGTGATCAGATGCTGAATTTATAGACAAATAAGATATTAGCGGTGCTATCCACCTATGCTTTTCATCAATTCCGAATGCCTAGTAAATTAAAATGTTACACCAGTAAGTCGAAAATCCCACTTGTCTAAGGCGATAACCAGCTAAAAATTTAATAGACTTATTACAACTTTATTCAGCAATATCATCTCAGTTTGGGTAAGCTAACTACATATTTTTGATTACGTTTTAGCTTTGATTATGTTAGATATTTACGCAGGAAAGTCAGCCCTAACGCTGATCGAAAAAGAAGGATTTCAACAAAGTATTTTCAGTTCTTTTCTAGGCGCTAGCGGCGGTCCTAAGTGGTTTAGTTTATTTGGCTTAGATAAATACTTATTCGGTGAGTTCTTTGCTAATCGAACTGACCCTTTGAACCTCATCGGTTCATCGGCAGGTGCTTTTCGTGCAGCTTGCTTTGCACAAAATGATCCCGTTAGCGCTATTACCCGTTTAGCGAAATATTATTCTGAAACGTCCTATGAAGATGATGTGACCCCGCTAACTATTAGTAACAGTGCTCGCGCGCTGCTTGATAGAGTTTTTGATGAGCACGGTGCTCAAGAAATCATTGATAACCCCATATTCAAAGCACATTTCTTGGTAGCTAAATCAAATGGACTGGTTGCTTCTGAGCGTAAGCCGCTACAAATTGCTGGCCTGGTTAAAAGTTATGCTTTAAATAGAATGAATCGACGTTTACTGACCAAACAGTATGAACGTTTTGTTTTCCAAAATGCTAACAGTACACTGAGTATTGAAGACGAAAGTGGTTTTCTGACTCATAAAGTGCCCTTAACTCAAGCCAATATAAAAGAATCATTATTAGCGTCTGGCTCAATCCCAATGGTGATGTTAGGTATTAGGAATATTCCCGGTGCGCCAAAAGGTATGTACAGAGATGGCGGTATCATCGACTACCATTTCGATATTTCACTAAAAAATTCCCCTAAGTTAACCTTATATCCGCATTTTAATGCTCAGCCTAAAGCGGGCTGGTTCGACAAGTCTCTTAAACGCAGGGTCAACGCCCTTAATTATGATAAAACGGTGATGTTAGTGCCATCTGATGAATTTATCGCTTCTCTACCATTTGGCAAGATCCCCGACCGAGAAGATTTTACTAAAATGCCTACCCAAGAACGTATCGAATACTGGCAACAAGTATTACGTCAAACTGAGGCACTGGCGGACAGTTTCAGTGAATTTATTAAACAACAGGATTTTTCACGCATCAAATTGATGGGCTAAACATCTGATAAAATCGCGATCGAATCCGATCGCAGCCAGAATGATTAACATTTAAACAATTAAAACTAACCAAAAAGGTGGTTTTAACTATTGCAAGTTATCAACATAGATGCTTTCCAATTAAAACTGTGCGTTTTACAACCAACTTAAAAATTGTTAGTCATATCAAGCGATTAAGGCACAATATCAAAGAACTCAACAAGGTTATCCACAGATTCAGTGGATAACACCGGTATAATTCACAGTTAATGTGAATAACAGACCACAAATTTGTGAATAAGCAACAAATAAAATGATCGACCGTTTTGCCGTACGATCAGCAAACGAACGATCTGTGCCGAATATATAGCCCTGGTCCAACCAGACCCTACCTGTCGCTGACGTTCATGGTGTTGACAATATCCAATGCATGAATAATCAAGCAGAAGTACTTGCGTTGTTCGCCAAAGGCCGCAAAATAGACGCAATTATTAGTTGAAAACGGACTCTTCATGCCTAAACAGACGTTAGCCCTTCATTCAGCAACTTTTTGTATCCACAGCTTAGATCACGACTCCCCCATTCCTGATGACGTTCTCCAATCCCCAATATTCTTTATCAGTAAAACCGAAGATGAGTTAAGCGTAGTGGTGCCAGATGATGTAAAAGTGCAAAGTGAAGCCAGTGACGCTAATTGGCGAGCGTTAGAGGTGCTAGGCCCGCTAAGTTTGTCCATGGTGGGGATCATGGCGCAGTTAGGCTCGGTATTCGCCAAAGTGAATGTGAGCATTTTTGTCGTATCCACCTTTGACACCGATTACTTTTTGATAAAACACAGTGATTTAAAAGCCGCCGTTGATGCTTTGCGCACCGATGGCTACAAAGTCACAGAGTAAGGCCTTGTTTAAATCTATCGTTGCACCATCGCCCCCTAAGACTTTTAAAAAGGCATTGCCGGTACAGTCCCCTTTGTCAGGTAGGATATCGCCAATTGTGAATATCCCCAACGCGCTTTTTAGTCAAGGCATGTACGGTGACGGAGTGGCGATTGAGCCTTCTGGTTATCAACTCTTCGCCCCTTACGCAGGTATTGTGACCGCTTTGCCTGAAACCGCTCATTGCATAACCTTAGTCGCTAAGAATGGCCTGCGGTTTTATATTCAATTAGGTATGAACAGCCACACCATGATGGGTGAAGGCTTTAAACGTATCGCTAAGGTAGGGCAACAATATAAGGCGGGTGATGTATTGTTAGAATTTGATTTGATTAAAATGCGCAGACGACTTGATAGCACTCTGTCAGCATTTACAGTGCAAAACCCGCAGAACCTATCAGCCATTCAAGGACATTACTATCAGACCATAGCAACGAAAGATGTTGCTATGACCTTATACATCTAACGCCTATTTAACGTTATACCGAGTACACTTTGTTTACGGGTAAAGCGCGAATACGCTTACCAGAGGCCTGATAAATCGCATTGGTTACCGACGCGGCTACAGGCGGCACACCAGGCTCACCCACGCCACCCGGCGCAGCGTCTGACTGAATAATGTGGGTCACAATTTTCGGGCTCTGGTGCATACGAAGTACAGTATAATCATGGTAATTAGACTGCTCAACTGCTCCTTCTTTGATCGTAACTTCCCCCATTAAGGCAATTGATAAACCAAATATCATTGCCCCTTCTTGCTGTGATTTTACTCGGTCAGGGTTAATCACCCTACCCGCGTCAATCACAGAATGCATTTCAAGCACAGAAACTTTGTCGTTTGCTACTTTCACTTTAGTCGCCACCGCCACATAAGACACGAAGCTACGATGAACACTTATCCCCCAGCCTTCATTATCGGCTGTAGGGCTATTCGCACCCGATTTCGCCATCAGTTCGTTTAACACATTCTTCAAGCGATTCGTTTCGATAGGAAAATTATCGTAAGACTCACCATAGTTCTCATATTTAAACCCTTGGGTCTTCGGATCAACTATTCGGTCATCCCCTATAAGATTTAGCCACATTTGGTGTGGGCTAACCGAAGATTTTGCCGCTAATTCATCCACAAACGAACCAATCGCAAAGCCGTGCTGAATATTGCTCACTGAACGTATCCAACCTATACGCACATGGGCCGGCGCTTTATGAGTTTCACAAGACAAGTTTTCGATAGCAAAAGGAAGATCACCAAAACCAAGGGACAATTCCCCCGTTTGCGGCTCGTCAGTGGTGCCGGTGAATGTCCAACTAATACTTGGAAACGCAGTGCGTTGAACCCAACTTGTGACTTTACCGGCCTCATCTAGTCCAGCTTGGAAATGTTGGGCGCTGATCGCATGATAATAGCCATGGCGAATATCATCTTCACGGCTCCACACCACTTTTACCGGCTTACCGGTTTTCTGCGCCAATACCGCCGCTTCTACTGAAAAGTCAGGCTTAGATTTACGTCCAAAGCCTCCGCCCAACAAAGTAACGTTCACTTTTACCTTGCTCTTATCAATCCCTAGGGCACCGGCAACATTCTGTTGAGTTGATTGCGGCGTTTGGGTACATGCCCACACTTCACAGTGGCCATCTTTAAACACTGCGGTGGCCGCAGGTGGCTCCATGGGGGCATGCACCAAATAAGGCACTGTGTAGGTTGCTTCAAGTTTCGTATTTGCCGTATCAAATGCTTGATACGCATCCCCCACACTGCGAATTGACTTGCCCTTGGTGACTATGCGCTTCTCAAGTTCAGCTAAATAAGCATCTGAGTCGTGACTTTGGTTATCGCCTAAATCCCAGGTGACATTTAACGCCTTGCGACCTTGTAGTGCCGACCAAGTATTACTAGCCAATACCGCAACGCCATTCAAATTCTTAAACAATACCGGAAAACTTTGTTCGGGCATTTCAATCACGTCAACCACATTTGCCACGCCACGCGACGCTTCTTTATCGAAGGCTTTTACCGTGCCACCGACAACTGGGCAACGCTCAATGCTCGCGTAAAGCATGTCGTCTAATTGCACATCTTGGCCAAAAACCGTGTCTCCGGTCAGCACTTTAGGTAAGTCCACCGATGTCACTGGCTTGCCAATGAATTTGAAGTCTTTTGGCGACTTAAACGTTAAATCTTTTACCTCTGGAACGTTTTGCTGGCTTGCCACCTGTGCTAGTTCACCAAAGCTCAACGACTTACCTGAACTTTTATGCACTACCGCACCGTTTTCAGCGAAAACGTCACTGACAGGCACGCCCCATGTCTGCGCGGCGGCATTTTCAAGCATGGTTCTAGCCGTCGCACCCATTTCGCGCATCGTGGTATAAAAGCGGCGAATTGAGCGAGAGCCATCGGTATTTTGGCTGCCATATGCTTCGTCACCGAGTCCTTGCACCACATTCACTTTTGACCAATCAGCACATAACTCATCAGCGACTATCTGTGGAATACCCGTGCGCACACCTTGTCCCATTTCACTACGATGACAAACGATGTTGACGGTGCCGTCATTATCAATGCTGACAAACAGGTTCAACGTATTTGCAGCATCGTCAACAGTTGATGAAGCCCAAGCTGGCGTTATGCTAGGCAGCAACGTGCCCAGTACCAGAGCGCCACCAGCAACACTGGTATAGCGGAGGAAGTCTCGGCGACTGACTGATTTTATGTCATTACGAGCGCTCATGCCTGACCTCCAACTTCTTTAGCTAAAGTGTAATCGAAAGCAGTTTGCTTATTTTTAGCAGCGGTTTTAATGGCCGCTTTGATGCGTGGGTACGTACCACAGCGACAAATATTGCCCTGCATGTAGGAATCTATTGTTTCATCATCTGGATTTGGGTGTTCCTCTAACAACGCCACAGCACTCATGATTTGCCCAGACTGACAATACCCACATTGAGGTACATTGTGCTCAAGCCACGCTTGTTGAACAGGGTGTTCGCCGGTCGCTGACAAGCCTTCAATTGTGCTAATGTCTTTATCAGCAATAGCAGATAATGGCATGACGCATGACCGTATAGGTTGACCATCAAGATGTACCGTACATGCACCGCACTGGGCCATGCCACAGCCAAACTTCGTGCCCGTCATGCCCAGCACATCACGCAAGGCCCATAATAAGGGCATATTTGGGTCGGCGTCGATTTCTACTGGTTTAGTGTTTAGGTTAAAACGAATCATTTAATGCTCCATTTAGGTGATTATCTTTTGCTAACGAGTGCTGTCGTCCGCTGGCGTTTGTTGCCAGCGAGCAAGGTCAATTTGTGTATCTATATCATACTGTGCATGAGTAATGTCTATCGCCAACACATCTTCTTGGTGTTGCTGCAGTATTTTACGTGCCCCAACGTCGGCGTTTAATGCTATTAGTTGCACGAAGTAACGACGAGGGAAAACAACCGGCGCACCCAGTACACCTTTGTATCTAGCGGCGATGATCTTATCGGGCGAAGCAATACAATGATGCAGCATTGTGGCTATATGCTCACGTGTTAAAGCGACCTGATCAGCTAAAGTCACCAATAAATGGGATGACTCGCTGTTTACTTTTTTCACGCCAAACGCCAGCGTTGCCCCCATTCCTTTCTGCCAATGCTCAAATATATGGGATGTTGCATAAGCAGGTACCACAGAAAGGAGCTCCGCGGCGTTAGCGCCTAAAATGACATTCAATTCGGTCAGCTTTTCAAGCAAAGACCCATTTGATGTCAGATTATCAAGGGTGTGAAGCAACATGGGCTTGCCATTCACATCAGCCAATTGCTTAGTGCCATTAAAGCGCTTACTTTGGCCTGCTGCCAACATTAGCGCCGCAATTGAAGGAGGTTTACCATGGGCTTCATTCATTGGGGGAGAATGCCGCTGATAGATAACCCATTTTGCTGCTCAATAAAGGCATGGGCCTCAGATAGCATAGATAAAGCAATTGATTCAGGTAGCTCTCCACCTAAGCGTAATCCAACCGGATTAGCCAAGGGTTTAACAAGCTTTTCACGGGTGGTGGGGATCAAATCAAGCACCCGATCAGTACGGTGAATTGGGCCAAGCATACCTACATACTTTGCGCTACTTTTCTGCGCTAGTGCCAACGATTTGGCATCTAATGTAATATTGTGAGTCATGATGATGACCATATCAATTTGCTGTAGCCATCGACTTTGCTCCAGCGACTCAATGGCGTCACGTACCACGTTAACACTGTTATCAAAATGACCATTTCTTGCGTAACTGGTGCGTGGGTCGACCAAAGTCACTTGCCACCCAAGTTGCGTCGCTATAGACACCACTGGGCGAGCGTCTACACCGCCACCAAACACGGCTAGATGTGGCGCGGGTTTTAGGTATTGCTTGAAAACCACCTGCTGTGTTTCATTATCACCGTCGATGTCCGCTTCTTCTGAAGCTAATTGACTTGACGTTGCTTGCTCCGGAGTTAATTGCTCCGGATTTACTTGCTTTGACGTTAGTTTATTTAACGTATTAAGCGGGCTTTGCTCGTTAATGACTTGGCAATATTCTGCGGTTTGGTTGTTTTCTAATAGCGCGTACAACGAATCAAGCTGCAAATACTGATTCGCCTCATCCACTGGTTGCAATAATATGCGCACCATACCACCACAGCCAATACCCAGTTTCCACGCCAAGTCTTCTTCTTCACGCATATCATATTCGACGATACGGTTGCGCCGTGAATCCCAACAACGACGAGCTTGTAACATAATATCGGACTCTAAACAGCCGCCACTAAGTAACCCAAAATATTGCCCTAAATCGTTGATCATCATCATTGCACCGGCTTTTCGATAGGAAGAGCCGTCAGTTTCTATGATGGTGGCTAACACCCACTTTTGTGAATTTTTACTGCCCTGCCACTGCTTTAACAATTGATTTAATCTATTTGCCACTTAACTACTCGTTGTCTGTTGATTCATTTGATGTTGATTTAACCGCTGATTGCTCGGGTACGGTATGAGGATGCACAAACTCCACTCGCTCGTTACGTAAGTCGATCACTAACGTTTCAGAAATTTTGTCTTGGATTGCTTGGCGGTTAGGATCCCAGTAAATTTGTAAAAATCCTAATAGTCCTGTCGCTATCCCTGCGCCATAACCACCATAGCGGCCAAAGCTTTCCCATAAATTCAAACTACTACCATCCAGCTTAATGACCTGAATACCCAGCACACGTTTACCCGGCGTTTGTCCGTGCCACCAAGCGGTGAAAATACTAAAATAGAAAGCTGCCCAGCCAAATCCCAGGCCAAGATCGGCAGCTATTCCTTGCACCCAAGCCAGAATACTCGGTGGCGACGAGCCTTTCGCACTTGGCCCTTCAATTTCGCTCAAGGTGTCAAAAAAGGATTGGGCATTTTCTTTTTGTTCAGCGCTTTGGCCAGCATTTTCACTTTCATCGTTAGTATCAAGGTTGTCAGGGAGAGCCTCATCTTCAGTACGTGTTTTAAAAGCGTTTTCAAAGTCAATATTGTCTACCTCACTTTGTTCAATTTCACTTTGTTTTGTATCGCTTTGCGAAAGGTGGTCCTCGCTATACATACGCTCATACGTTTGTGTCATGGCAACCTCTAGCTGGCTTTTTTGCTGAGGAGATAAATCGTCACTGACTGCATCGCGATACCCACTAAACAGCTCTTCAGCAACCTTTTTATCTATGGGCGTAGTGGCTAAATCCGTCGCGAGTTTTTCACCTAGCGTCGTCCAGCAAACTAACGGCTCAATGCACTTGCCGTATTCGATGTCTTTAGCCACGCTTTTCGTTTCAAATAGATATTTCGCGGTTAACCCTATCAAAGCTAAATCTTCGACCTTATCCAACTCTAAATCGCCGAGTACATCGTCTTCGACTAATTCTGAGCGTACTTTTTGATTTTCGTCTGGGGTTTCTATTACCTCTTGCACGAACTCAATACTTTGTGCAGCAATTAAAAAAACTAAAATGGCCGTAACAAATCGCAGGGAAATTCGCGCAACGTTAAACCGCTTTTTCTTTTTTAAACGGTTACCGGCCCTGAAAAAAGTGATGGCTGCAATAAGTGCCAGCAAAATGTTACTTGCCTGACTTAGTAAACCAATAAGTGCGGCATCTATCAGCAGTGCAAACGCGCGTTTGATGGGACGAGCCAGGGGCGTTCCGAAAAGGGACTTAGAAACATGAAACGCATAGGGCGTAACCATATTGCGTGTTTCTTTTTGGGTTAAATGAGCGGGATTTACGGGCGCGTCTTCTGTAGCTAATTGTATTGGTTCGCTCACGCGCCCACCTTTTTTATTTTTTGTGTAGCGCTTTTATTGCCTCCCCTAAGCCGTCGATCGTCAAGGGATACATGCGCTGTTCCATAATGTCTTGCATGATACCGATAGAGGCATAGTAATTCCAATATTGTTGAGGCTGCGGATTTAACCAAATACCATGTTTGAAATGCTCCAAAATGCGTTGCATCCAAAGGGCACCAGGCTCTTCGTTCCAGTGCTCAACACTGCCACCAGGATAGGTAATTTCGTAAGGGCCCATGGTGGCATCACCGACGAAAATCACTTTGTAGTCAGCGCCATATTTGTGAATAACATCAAACACCGACATGGTTTCCTTGCCCCGGCGTTTGTTGTCTTTCCACACGCCCTCGTACACGCAGTTATGAAAATAGAAATACTCTAAATGCTTAAATTCTGTGTGCGCCGCCGAGAATAACTCTTCACACTCTTTAATGTGGGCGTCCATTGAGCCCCCCACATCAAAAAACATCAACACTTTAATGGCATTACGCCGAATAGGCATCATCTGAATATCAAGCAAGCCTGCGTTTTTAGCTGTGCCCTCTATGGTGTGAGGCATATCTAGCTCTTCGCTGGTGCCACTTCTGGCGAATTTACGCAGTTTACGCAAGGCAACTTTTATGTTCCGAGTCCCCAGCTCAACATTGCCTGCTAAGTCTTTAAACTCGCGCTTATCCCAAACCTTGGCTGCCGAAAAGTTACGATTTTTGTCTTGTCCTATCCGCACACCTTCAGGATTGTAGCCATTCGCCCCAAAAGGTGATGTGCCACCAGTGCCAATCCATTTATTGCCGCCTTGATGGCGTTTCTCTTGTTCAGCAAGGCGTTCTTTTAGGGTTTTCATCAACTCATCTAAGCCACCAAGGGCTTTGATTTTAGCCTTTTCTTCTTCACTAAAATGACGCTCAATTTCTTTACGTAACCATTCTTCTGGAATGTCTTTGCCGAATAAGTCGATTTGCTGCACTCCTTCGAAGTAATCCGCGAAGGCTTTATCGAATTTGTCATATTGGCTTTCATCTTTGACTAAACACAAGCGGGCCAAATAATAAAATGCTTCAATATCCGCAAACACCACGCCAGCTTGTAAAGCGCGCAGTAAGTCCATTAGCTCACTTAAGCTGGTTTTGAGCTTGTACTCTCTTAGCTTAAAAAAGAAATCAACCAACATTAGCGACGCGCCATAAATACCAGTTTTTCAAAAAGATGAATATCTTGCTCGTTTTTAAGCAATGCACCGTACAGAGGAGGGATCGACTTTTTGCTGTCTTTATCTTTTAACGCCTCAGGAGAGATATCTTCTGCCACGAGTAGTTTCAACCAGTCGATTAGCTCAGAGGTAGATGGCTTCTTCTTTAAACCTGGAATATCACGTAAGTTAAAAAATGACTCTAGCGCTTGGCTCAGCAGATCTTTTTTAATGTCCGGGAAGTGAACATCCACAATGCGTCGCATTTCATCTTGATCAGGAAACTGAATGTAATGAAAGAAACAACGACGCAAAAATGCATCTGGCAGTTCTTTTTCATTATTAGAAGTAATGATCACGATCGGACGTTGCACCGCTTTTATGGTCTCGCGAGTCTCGTAAACAAAGAACTCCATCTTATCCAGTTCTTGCAGTAAATCGTTCGGAAACTCGATATCCGCTTTATCAATCTCATCAATGAGTAATACTGGGCGGTTGTTATTTTCAAAGGCGTGCCACAACTTGCCTTTGACGATGTAATTTTTAATGTCGTGTACTTTGTCATCACCTAGTTGAGAATCACGTAATCGAGACACGGCATCATATTCGTATAAACCCTGTTGCGCTTTAGTGGTCGACTTAATATGCCATTGAATCAACTCAGTGCCTAAACTTGCTGCGAGCTCCTCTGCTAGCATGGTTTTGCCTGTTCCTGGCTCACCCTTAATCAATAATGGGCGCTCTAATGTGATCGCCGCATTCACCGCCAGCCTTAGTTCATCGCTAGCAATATAGTTACTCGTTCCATTAAAAGACATCAATACCTCGGTTTATTCGTTGGGTTAATCGACCACTGCTTGTAGAAGCAGTAAAGCCATAGATACATTATTTATTAGGGGTATTGCACCCGATTTGAACTGCCTACAAAGACGAGTGTCATTACTTACGCAACTTTATTTATGCAATAGTTAACCGTGAGCGCAGGTCAATTACCAATGAATAATGCTTAGAGTTAACTATTTCCATAAGATATAGCTAAAAAGCACTTTGAATTTGGTCACTTCGCCTTAATCTAAGTAACCTGACCTTAGGTGTCAGAAAAACCTAAGGCGTGACACAGATTAAAATTCTTAGACAGAAAGTGCCATTGACTAATAAGTATAAACTTACGTCAGCTTAACGAAAGACGTAACAAATTAGGCACTACCCAGACCCCAGAAAGGAAAATTTATGCAAGTTTATGACGACAATTCCCTCGCTATCGGTAAAACCCCGCTGGTTAAATTAAACCGTGTTACTGGTGGTAACGTCTATGCAAAAATCGAATCCCGCAATCCGAGCTTCAGTGTAAAATGTCGCATTGGCGCCAACATGATTTGGGACGCTGAAAAACGCGGAATATTAACCAAAGACAAAGAATTGATCGAAGCAACCAGTGGTAATACTGGGATCGCATTGGCATTTGTAGCGGCTGCTCGTGGCTACAAAATTACCTTAACGATGCCAAGCTCTATGAGCCTTGAGCGTCGTAAGTTGCTAAAAGCACTGGGTGCCAATCTCGTATTAACTGAAGCAGCTAAAGGCATGAAAGGCGCAATTGCTGCCACTGAAGAGCTCATTGCGTCAGCGCCGGGCAAATATGTCCCTTTGCAACAGTTCGAAAACCCAGCGAACCCTGAAATTCATGAGAAAACCACAGGCCCAGAGATTTGGAATGACACTGACGGAAAAGTCGACATTTTCGTAGCCGGTGTTGGCACAGGTGGTACTATTACTGGTGTCAGCCGTTACCTTAAAAATACCCAAGGTAAGGACATTATCTCTGTAGCGGTTGAGCCAACTGATTCTCCCGTTATCAGCCAAGCGAAAGCCGGTGAGCCATTAACTCCTGGCCCACATAAAATTCAAGGCATTGGCGCGGGCTTTATCCCTGGTAACCTTGACTTGGATATTATCGACGCCGTTGAGCAGGTAACCAACGAAGAAAGTATGGAGATGGCGCATCGATTGATGAAAGAGGAAGGTATTTTAGTGGGGATTTCCTCAGGCGCCGCAGTCGCGGCTGCCAAACGCTGGGCAGAAAAACCAGAAAACGCCGACAAAGTTATCGTTGTATTACTCGCAAGCGCCGCTGAGCGTTACTTAAGTAGCCCCCTTTTCGCGGGCGAATTTGGTGACACCGAAGAAGTTCAATAAGCACCGGTCATATTGCCTCACAAAGGCGCTTAAAAGATCTTAAAAGGGAGGCATTTTTGCCTCCCTTTTACTTTCTAGATATCGCAGGTACACTCAACATTGTTATTTTCAACATGTAGAATATTTATGCATTTATCACGTTCACTCTCTTTCATTACTCTGCTACTCAGCTTTTTTGCACTTAGCGCCTGTGACGACACCACCAAAACGGGTGCGGGTAAATACGGCATGATGGATACTAATATTCCTGAATATGCTGCAGTGCAGTTTTTCACCCATATCTATGAGGATGAGAATATCGACAGCGCACTTGATTTTGCCAGTCCTAAACTGGCTCGTTTAATGAAATCTTATCGTATCAATCGCAACGTTCAGCGCCACGTACTTAATATGGCATATGACAAAGTTGAGATTAAGCCTAGCGCAGCCAATGCGGGGCGCAACGAATTTGCGAAAGAAGCCAGCGTAGCCTTATTCTTTGAAGGCACACTTAATGGTGAGATCGTTAAAGATTTACGCACGGTAAAGCTTATTCGCATCAATAAAGCATGGAAGGTAGACGAAGTTAGCGTCGAGTGACGTAGATATGCTTATACCGATTCTTTTGCTTTGTTTACTGCTTAGCCCTTTAATGGGTAAAACACTTCTATCATCGGTCATATGCTCAGATACATAAAATATGCTTGAGTCTATTTCGTTGCAGCAAGGGCGTAAGCTGGTGCTGCACGCCCAAGGCCTTCCGGCTAAAAGCCGCTCTGGAGATCCACTAACCCATTCTTTACACGCATTGAAAGCCTTGGGGTATGTACAAATTGATACCATTAGCGCTGTGGTGCGCGCCCACCACCATACGTTATGGAATAGAAATCCCCATTATCATTGTGACCATCTAACACAACTTATCGCCAACAAGCAGGCATTCGAGTATTGGTCCCACGCGGCTGCATACCTCCCAATGAAAGATTATCGCTATAGCTTGTTGCGCAAAAACGCACTGGCAGACGGTACGCTTGATCATTGGTACCCCAGAAACCCTAAATTAATGGCTCAAGTACTTAGGCGTATTCACGATGAAGGGCCTTTGATGGCTAAAGATTTCGAGAGCCCAAGTACTGCGTTCAAATCAAAACCGAAAGACTGGACGAGCAAACCTGCCAAACAAGCGTTAGAGTACTTGTTTATGCAAGGGGATTTGATGATAAAAGAGCGGGTTAATTTTCATAAAGTATATGAGTTAACCGAACGGGTTTTACCCAGCGATGTAGATACACAAACACCCAGCGCACAAGATTATTGGCGTTTTTTGATAATCCGATTTTTACGCGCAAACGGGCTAGGACAAGCGAACGAAATAGCCTATTTGCGCAAGAATACCAAGTCCGGGATAAAACAGACCATAAATACCATGTTAGAGGCGGGGGAACTCACTGAGCTTGATGTAGCAGGCGAGCATTACTATGCGTTACCCAGCCAATTGGACGCGCTTAATACCCCCATAAAGCGCAGCCATCTGCATATTTTGTCACCATTTGATAATTTGCTTATTCAACGTAAGCGAATGCAAACCCTATTTGCATTCGACTATTTATTAGAATGCTATGTGCCTGCCCACAAGAGGCAGTTCGGTTATTTTTCTCTGCCTATTTTATGGGATACCAAGCTTGTTGCCAGAATGGATTGTAAAGTGGACCGAAAAGGAAAGGTCTTGCACATTCATCATTTAGTGCTTGAAGCAAGTTTACGTAAGGTCGATGCGTTTCAACAAGCGCTGACTAAAAGCTTAGAAGCGTTCAAGGCATTCAATCAGTGCCAAACCTATATCTTGCACAAGACGACCCATTTAGCCTAATGTGTATTGACAGCCCAGCACATAACAGGAATAAAATGAAAACTAACTTTAGAAAAAGCATCCGATTTGTGGTGCTAAAGGAATTGGCAAAAGCATTAAAAGCTCGTCATAAAGGCGATTATTCACAGGAATTCATCCACCTGGAGCATGCCCATGTACTGGGTCAAAACTCAACGTATTGGCATACTAAAATACACTGTTTGATGTTTGCTTGGGCAAGACGCCAAGCTGATAAAAAAGAATATATTGGGCAGTTATTGCGCATCGCAGGCGCCGTAAGTAAAGCAGCTATGGGCGCCGTTCCCCAAGGCAACACAGGGGGTAGCGATATCAGCCCTTTTAAATCACTTCCATTACGGGAACGCCACGCAAGAGCAATCGCGCGTGCTCAGGCACCTCGTTAATTACGCTGCTCCATTGATAATGACACTATTGCTTGCGATGAGATTTCTCTAACTGGTTATGCTCAATAAATTTAAAAATATCACGCCAACTTAAGATCCCTATGGGCTTGTTATTTACATTGACGATAGGCAAGCAAGAAATTGAGTATCGATTGAAGGCTTTAATCGCATCGAGCAAGCCACTTTTGGGAGATAAACAAACAGGATTGCGAGTCATGATCTGATGAGCAGGCTTTTTCAAATACGCTAAGTCCTTACTTGTCTCTGATGCCGTACCGACAGCAGGGCTGATAGCTTTAAGTAAATCGCGATCCGAAATAATGCCAACTAACTCGCCCTGGTTCACCACCAACAAATGGTGAAATCGATGATGTTCAAAAAGTACCCTGACGTGAGCTAACGTATCGTCCATATTGATGCTCACCACTTCTGCTGACATTAATTTGTCTACTTGCATGCTCCGAGTTCCTTATTTGTGAGCGTTGGCGATATTTATAATGCCTGATCGGCATCGAAAGCCACAGGCAGTCGATGTAAGTCATTGCATGTGCAAGAAATATTCGTTATTTGCCTAGATGATTAACACTATTTAGGATACGCCAATTAAAACGGGCTTGGCAATATTTGCGCTGTAGCACGCCCAATTTGCTAATCATGTGCAACAAGTTAGACCTAGAGCCGTTCTGCTTGTATTGAAGTGCTGCGAAAGGTCTGTTTTCTATACAGCAGACTAATTAGTCAAAGACGTCGACCTACCATGACTTGCTTAGCGCTTGTGGGTAAGATGTTGCGCTGTACCTAAAATACCTATTTACTTAAACCCTAGTTGAGAGCCCTTGATGTTACGACTACCCTACGCTTTGCCCCACTCCCTTGGGCCGATCATAATTTGTGTCATTGCGAGTATGCTTTTTATCGCTGAGCCCTCTAGCAGCATGTGGTTAGCGTTTGACCGTGAGTCCATAAGCCAAGGTCAATGGTGGCGGGTACTGACAGGTAATTTTTTACACACCAACTTCAATCACCTCCTGCTTAACCTCGCTGCGGTGGTTTTGCTCTGGTCACTCCACGGTCAGTATTATCGCACCGCTCATTACTTGCTAATGTTGGGGTTATTCTCGTTCGGAGTCAGTGCAGGGATTTATTATTTTGAACCAGAAATGCAATGGTATGTGGGGCTATCAGGCATTTTACACGGTGTTTTTGTGTGGGGCGCCTACCAGGATATCAAGTACGACGTAGCTAGCGGCTGGATCTTAATGGTAGGTGTATGGGCCAAAGTAGCGAACGAACAAATCACGGGGCCAAGTGGGAGTATCGCCGAGCTAATTGATGCAAGCGTGGCCATTGATGCACACTTATTTGGGGCTTTTTGCGGACTCCTAGTCATTATCTGTTCACTTATCAAACAGCAAAAAAACGGCTAAGCTTGTGGTTTCATTCCCAGTGCACACTAGAGTACTGCACCATGAAACTGCCTAAGGAAATAACATGAGCCAAGCGATAAACCTAACGGGACATTGCCTTTGCAAGGCGATAAAAATCGAGGTGAGCGATGTCAAACCCCATATGGAAGCCTGTCACTGTTCATCGTGCCGTAATTGGGGTGGTGGCCCTCTGCTGGGCATTAATTGCGGTACACACGTCACTTTGACCTCTGTGGATGACGTTAGCGTGTTTGACTCATCCGATTGGGCACAGCGCGGGTTTTGCCGCCACTGCGGTAGCCACCTTTTTTACCGCTTAAAAGAAAACCAGCAATACATCATGCCTGTGGGGTTATTCGACATACCAGAGGAAGTCAAAGTTGAGTTTAATTGCCAAATTTTCAGCGATCAAAAGCCCAACTATTATGAGTTTGCAAATCAAACTAAAATGATGACGGGTGATGAAGTGTTTGCCGCATTTGCACCACAAGAATAGCCACTGTTAACTTAAAAAATGTGGCATTCTGTAGATGGAGCAATATCTATTTTCACTTTTTACTGACTGTATTTAACCGTTTATTTGTCAGCGCGGCTTACAAATTTGTGCTCACTGGTGCTGACCTTAATGCGCTCACCACTTGAGATATACTCAGGCACTTGCACCGTTAAGCCCGTGCTTAATGTAGCAGGCTTAGTCCGAGCGCTGGCTGAGGCACCTTTGATAGAAGGGTCAGTCTCGGTGATCACCAACTCTACATTGGGTGGTAGCTCAATGCCCACAGCGGAGCCGTTGACTATCATCACTTGCAAACCCGTGGTGTCTTCGGCGATAAACAGCAACTCTTCTTCGATGGTTTCTTTATTGATGTTGTAAGGCGTGTAATCTTCTGAATTCATGAACACGTATTCGTCACCATCAATATAAGAAAAGGTCACAGGTTGGCGCACAAAATCAGCGGTTTTGATCATTTCGTCGGCTTTAAAACTTTCGTCTGCTTTTGCGCCAGTGGTCACTTCGTACAAACGCATACGGTAAAGACTGGCGCCGGCGCGACCGCTTGGGGTTAATTTATTGATATCTTTAACCACATAGACTTTGTCGTTATGTTCAATGGCGGCGTTCTTTTTTACTTCACTGGCTTTTGGCATTTTTTATCTCTGACGTTTAGTTCTGCTTATGGGCTCTGGTAATCGGTTTTGATAATTGACTCTTACGAGTCTTTACTGAGCCATCAAATAAATTTGGCATCGAAATTACCAGAAAGCCCGTGTAAGGCAAGCAGATTATCAATCTGCTTAAAAAGTAAAAAGCCCAGCGAGTATAGCTGGGCTTACTGTTAAACGCTGCAGGTAAAGGCTTCAGCCACAGTGTTACAAAGTCGTTTCAAACAACTTGTAGATACGGCGGTATTCATCAAGCCATGAACTAGGTTGTACGAAACCATGTGATTCCACTGGGTAAATCGCTGTTTCGAAATTTTGTTTTTCAAGTTCGATTAAACGTTGTACCAAACGCACTGTGTCTTGAAAAAACACATTTGAGTCCACCATGGGCGCATTGATCAGCAATGGCTTTTCCAAGCCTTCTGCGAAGTAAAGCGGTGAGCTGCGTTCATAGGCGATGGGGTCTACACCGGGCATGTTTAATATGTTAGAGGTGTAACCATGATTATAATGAGCCCAGTCAGTCACTGGGCGAAGGGCTGCGCCAGATTGGAACAAGTCAGGCTGTGTAAAGAGCGCCATAAAGGTCATAAAACCACCGTAAGAGCCGCCATAGGTGCCGATGCGTTCACGATCCACATTAGCGTTTTCCACCAACCAATTTATGCCATCACGTAGGTCATCAATCTCAGGTTTGCCCATATGACGATAAATCGCAGTACGCCAGTCTCGCCCGTAGCCTGCTGAGGCACGATAATCCATGTCCATCACTACATAACCTTGTTGGGCCAACATGTTATGGAACATGAATTCACGGAAATAACCTGACCAACCTAAATGCGAATTTTGTAAATACCCTGCCCCATGGTTGAAGATCACAGCGCGGCGCTTTTCATTGCCTGCGCTCTCGTTGCTGGCATTACCTGCCGGTTGATAAACCCGCGAGAAGATGGGTTGTGTGGTGTGGCTCGATTTGACTGGCACAATATCCGGTGCCGCAAAACCCATGGCTAAAAATGCTTCGCTTATGGTATGGGTCAAACGTGTTACAGGTGCCCCGGGTGTGGCATTTTGAACGTACAGTTCAGGTGGCATTGTCAGCGTTGAATGGGTTAGTAACAGTTTGCTTTCATCTGGACTTAATGCGTAATCGGTCATGCCATTTAAATCAGTCAAGGCTTCAATTTTCCCGCTATTTATATTAACACGGTAGATTTCGTAAATGCCTGGATGCTTCTGATTAGCTTTGTAATAAAGATACTCGTCGCTTTTTGTAAGGGTCAGGTCATTGACTTCGAAGCGTCCTGAGGTCAATGCTGTTGCGTTTGCGTTTAGTGGCTTGACATACAAATGCGCATATCCAGACTTTTCAGACAGATAATACAATTGTTCAGAATTGTGCAGCCACCCGAAGCTATTAAAGCGATAGTTAATCCATGCATCATCATGTAAACGCTCTTGGTTAACCAAGCTATGCTTCTTCAAATCAACAGTCGCAAGCCAGCGGTCTTTGTTGTCCCACGCTTCAACCATAATGGCGACCTGTTCGCCACTTTCATGCCATTGAATAGCGCCTTGGGTCCACGACCAATCACTCATTAGCACAATATCACGTGGTAAGCGGTTGGTCTGATAGCTTTTGCCTGCAGCTTCAGCATTCTCTCTTTTGACCTCAGCTAGCACGTCTTCGTTGTAGCCCGGCAAGCTTTGGTAGCTCAGGGCATGTTTTTTGTGAGTGGTTAAGTCTAACAACCACAGTTGATGATTAACGGGCTTGGCATCTGCGACACGTTGGCGCACCTCTTTACGTTCAATGCGCCCGTCTTCACCAATGTAAGCAGGCATCAAGTCATCGTCGCTGCGTGTTTTTTGCGTGACAGTCGTCGCTAACAATGCCCATTTCCCATTAGGGGAAACGCTAGCCGACACGAGTTCATCCCCGTCGCTGAAATAAAAAGCTTCTGGTGCCAAGGTGCTGTTTTGCTTTGCAAGTGCGGCTTGCTGAGCAAACTTAGCTTGTCGCTCGCTGCGCTTTTTAGCCACATAATCGATTAATGCAATTTGCTGCTCGGCGATGTAATCAGCTGGTTTTTCATTGGCGACCGGTGCTTCACTGAACTCCCAGGTGGCTAACTTTTGCGAGAACCCATTGCTGGGATCTAAGCTGATCAAGTTGTTTCCTCGCTGGTAAGCAAGGCGCCCATCGGTTAAAAATTGGATTTGGCGCGGGCCATCTCCGTCTTGGGTCAATTGGCGCACGTGATGTTGCCCGCTGCCGCTGAGGGATTTAATAAAAATATTGCCCTCAAATACCCAAGCAGAATAGGTGCCTTGTAGATTAGTGACACGGTTACCATCACTAACGTTGTGCAATTGGGCTAATTCAACTTTTTTCGCCTCATCGGCACTCTTGCCTTGCGAAAGAGTGCCGCTGTGAAGCTGCCACAACTGTGTTACCGGTGAGCCCTGCGCTTTACGGGTATAAAAAACCGATTGACTGTCATCTCCCCAATAACTGATTAACGGTTGCCTACCTATCCAATCTGGATCGGCCATAATCTGTTCAAGGGTAAGAGTATTGTCACCCGGTGTAGCGTGTTTACTTGCAATCGTACTTGGCGACGGCTCGATTAACGCTTTATTAGCGACGGGGGGTTCAGCATCACTTTTATTGATGATTGGCTGTGGTTGTGTATCTGTCGTGTAGGTGGTACTGCAAGCGAACACACTGGTAGCAATGAGTACTGCCAGCAGTGTTTTAGAAAAATTATACATTATTGTTTTTCCTGCGGATTTTTTTAATTTTTTTGAATAACAATTTACTTTAAACGCAAAATCAATCAAATTAAACTGCTATACAGACACACTTACAAAATAGTCAGCGTTATAATCGACGCTATAATAATTAAAGCAAACGTAGTAGATATGCTGACTATGTAGAAAACACACGAGGTTTCCATGAAGAAGTTACTTGCTATTACCTGCCTTATGTTCTTTTGTAACATGGCTTACAGCGCAGAATGTCCTGATTTATTAAAGTTTGTTAAGCGCAAACTCAACTCCCAAGACACAGTCAATCTGTGTGAAGCCTATGCAGGCAAAACGGTACTGTTCGTCAACACCGCGAGTTACTGTGGTTTTACCCCGCAATTTAAAGGCTTAGAGGCGTTATACAGTAAATACAAAGAGCAAGGTTTGGTGGTTTTGGGCTTTCCCTCACATGATTTCAATCAAGAAGACAAAGATGAAGGTAAAACGGCTGAGCTATGTGAGCTCACATATGGCGTTGAATTCCCGATGTTCGAAGCCATGCCTGTGCGCGGTCGTGATGCTGACCAACTCTATCGTATGCTGGCGAAGAAGTCCGGCACGACCGTTAAGTGGAACTTCTATAAATATTTGATGGATAAAAACGGAAATTTGGTCAACGCCTATGCCTCATCAACCAAACCGACAGATCCGAAATTTATTGAAACCGTGGAAAATACCCTAAAGCTATAGCGCCAATAAGCTTGAATCATAATCGGCTCTGCTTCCTGTCACAGAAGTTCCGGCAGAAGCAGTAGACGCCGACTTGTGAAGATTCTTTAAGAAGTCATCTTGATATTCAGACCAACTCCTACAAATAATCGCCCTCTCATAATTCACCCAGCGGATTTTGAACAAACTATCGGTGCACAGTAATAGCTGTTCATTTTCAAAAACCGATAACCCAGGACAAAACCCGCTGGCGAATTTTAAAAGACTGACTCTACGTTGCTTGAACGTGAAAGAGAGCCATGTGATTTTTAACAAAGGCTATCATTCTAACGCCTTGTTTAAGTCCTTCTACACTCTCTCTGAGTGATCATTTATTAACGTCGAATGGTATTAATTATTTAATGGCGTTGCCATCACCAATCATGCAGGCGTTGGTGCATTTTGAGCAATGAGGTTTTTAGCCTTTAGCTCATACCAAAATGCTGTGGGAATTTTTACCTTCATAGATTCAACATTTTCCTGAACTTGCTGCGCCGTTCTTGCGCCTGGAATTATGGCAGAAACCGTAGAGGGGGCATCAGCAAATTGTAGTGCAGCAGTTTTAACATCGATACCATGTCTAGTAGCAACATCACTGATTGCAGCAAACTTTTCTTTCATGGGTTGCGGGATTTTACTCGAATAGTTAAATCTATTACGTCCTGCTAAATAGCCGCCATTAAGCGGTGCACCGACCACGACTGAAATGTCTCGTTTATCTAATAAAGGAAACGTTTTATCCAATGCTTGTTGATGGTCCAATATTGAGTACTGAAGCGCTAACAGAAAAATATCAGGATCTGATATATCTAGCGACTTATAAACAGCCTCAGGCGTGTTAACTCCAAAACCCCATCCTTTGATAATGCCTTCATCACGCATTTTTGTTAATTCAGGGATAGCCCCTTTAGCCGCGTCATCGAAGTATTTGATCCAATCCTCCCCCATGTCACTGTTTTGCGGTGATAGGTCATGAATGTAAACAATGTCGAGAGAAGACACACCAATGCGATGCAAGGTATCTTCAATAGATCGACGCGTACCTGAGGCTGAATAATCATATCGATAGTGAAAGGGAGAGGGGTTTGCCCAGTGCCATTTTTTTTCTAGCGGCGCTGATGACGGTGTAAGAAGGCGTCCCACTTTTGAAGATACAACATAATCCTCTCTATTTTTATTGCGAAGTAAATCACCAAAGCGCCTTTCGCTGAGACTTAACCCATAGAATGGTGACGTATCAAAATGTCGAATACCTGAATCCCAAGCGGCATGCAGCATCTGAAGAATTTCTTCATCCGTTGATATCGTATTAAACCCATTACCCGCTGCAAGCCCTCCTAAGCCCATTCTAAATTCTGGTTGAAAGTGCTTACCACTGGCATCTGTGTTTTGTGGCAACGTCGCGTTATTATCAATAGGACCTTGAGTTTCCATTACGTTGCCAGACGACATTTGAACCTTTAACTGTTGTGCTAGAGTTGGTGTGCTTAGTACGGAGCCAACACCCAATGCAGCCCCCGCTTTAATAAAGCCCCTTCGTGAAATCATGTCACTATTCTCCTCGAGTTAATTAAAATGCTCGAGACTAACGGTATGATAATTACCCAAAGGATTGAACGCTAATTGCGGCGAAATCTACTCTCAGTGCGGTGAGTTTGCTGGCGGTTCAAACCGCTTGATAATATTTAACGTATTGAATGATAAGAATTAATCTATTTAACGTTATATTGACATCCATCTTTCTAAATCGATTTATTAGGATATCAGATTTCCAAAGTAGTCATGCACAAGACATGCGTACGGTGGGCGGCGGATAAACGGGCATAATATCACCCTAAGAGGAACTCAGAAGTGAGATACAAGCAATCACCATCTGAGCTTCAGCATATCTACATTTGATAAAAACTCACTACTAAGGACGTTATCGTAATGCCATAGCGATTGTTTAAACATTACGCCTTTATCAGGCGATGACAGGCACTAATGCGGCCATACTTTCACGGGCATTTTGCCATGAGGTTTGCGCATGCTCTTGTCCCATGTTCAGTCCTTCAAGATAAACAAAGTTCACATTTGTTATCCCCATAAGGCCAAAAACGAGGCGTAAGTAAGGTGTCTGGGTATCGTTATCTGTGCCTTGGTAAATACCGCCCCGCGCAGCGAATATATACACGGCTTTGCCCTGTAAATGTCCTTTAGGGCCCTCTGAGGTATAGCTAAATGTGCGCCCTGCTCTTGCGACTCGGTCAATCCACGCTTTAAACGTAGATGGAATGGTAAAGTTATACATAGGCATGCCCACCACTATCACATCACTGCGCTCTAATTGTGCCAATAAATCATTAGAATAGGCTGTGAGAGTGGCTTGTTCTGGGGTCATATTATCGCTGAGCATGCTCCACGTTTGCATCTCTTGAGCGCTTAAATGCGGCAGATTTAAGGTATTTAAATCCACCTTTTCCACCTTGATACTCTCAGTTTGCTGCAGTTGTGTCACAAACTCACTGGTCAATTGACTTGAGTTACCGTTGTCGCCTTGTAAACTGGCATTTAGCACTAATACGTTTTTCACCTGAAACTCCCATTGCTGACTGATTTGAATGCAGTATATGGTTATTTAAGCGAATGAAAATTGCATTATTTAGCAATTTTAGTTCTATTTATTAGAACGTACTAACCGGAGCGGCGATAGAACTGCACGCCTTGATCTTCAATCAGCAGGCGCATTTTTTGGTAAATATCAGGCCTGAAGACTTTAGCGACCAGATCAAGTGGAATCGTCACATGTGGCGGTATTTGCCCAGCGCTGACCATATGCTTGATTAACCATTCTCCACGCACCAACTCAGGCTGATTAATGCAACCATTATTGCTCACAGAAAATTGATTGTAAGAAGGAATACTGCGCGGAGGCAGCGACTTGTGCGTTAAACAACTGCCGAGTAATGACGGCGCAATTACATCAAGTTCAGCATTTAAGTATTCTTGTCGGCAAAGTAATCTAGCGGCTTCAAAGCGATTGGGCACAGATTCGAGCCAAGCACACGCTTGCTTAAGAGCTGCACATAACGCCAATACCGTATTAGGATGTTTTTTGTTGAAACTATCTAGTAAGCCTAACACCTTTTCTGGCGAATCTTGCCAGATATCGAACGACGTTAGCGCCGTAATGCCAATGCCTGCGCGTACCGCTTTGGCATTCCATGGGCCGCCGACGCAAAAGCCGTCAATATCACCGTTTTTCAAACATTCAACCATGCTGACAGGCGGCACAACTAACATTTCAACGTCGTCTAAACTCACTTTTGCCGCTTTGAGCCAATCTCTTAGCTGGTAGTAATGACAGCTATAAGGAAAAACCGTAGCGAATTTCAGTTTAGATAACCCCTGATGCTTACGTTTCTCTACCACGTTCTGCAACAAGTAGCCTGCCATAGGTAGCGTGACATTAGTTAGATCATTTTCTTTGAGTATTTCTTGCAACAAACTTTCTGAAAGGGTGATGGCATTACCATTTAAACTGAGTACCAAAGGCGTGATCACATTTGCTGGTGGCGCGCCAAGCCCTAAAGCACTGGCAATTGGCATAGGCGCAAGCATTTGCGCCGCGTCTAACACACCTGCATGGAGCTTGTCTCTGAGGGTTGCCCAAGAATTTTGTTTTTGCAGCGATACGTCAAGGCCCCATTGCTCGAAAAAGCCTAGCTCTTTGGCCACAATAAGGGGGGCTGAATCGGTGAGAGGGATAAACCCAAGCGTAATATTTGGTTGTTCTGGTTTAATCATTTTCATTACCTTTTTCGAACGAGCGCAGCATGGAAACGATTGTCTTGGCTACATCTTCGAGCTTCTGGCCTGTATCCATAGCGGTCTTACGCATGCTATGAAATGCCTGCTCTTCACTCACTTTATTTGTCTTCATCAATAAACGTTTGGCTAAATCGATGCTTTTGCGCGATTCAAGCTGATGCTTGGTATCGTCCAATTCATCTTTGAGTTTGTGAAATGCTTTAAACCGAGCCACCGCGGCATCCAAAATCGGTTTAACGCGCTCGGGATCTATATCCCCAACCACGTAAGCACTCACGCCAGATTGCACTGATAGATTAATCGTTTCTGTATCTTGCTGCGACGAGAACATCACCACAGGTTTAGGGTTATAGTGAGAAATGGTGTGCAAACTTTCTAACATATCTCGATTAGGTGATTCGATATCAATCACTATGATGTCAGGTTGAATTTTGTCTACCTGCTTCAAAAGCCCAGCCTGAGAACAGGCTAAATGACTCACTTTGTAACGGGAGTTTCCAAGCGCCGTAACGATGGACTCGGCGCGCTGAACATTCTCATCTATCAGCAAGATGTTTAGCTGCTCATTGGGCGATATTCGCGTTTGGCTTTTTGCTGTGGATATCAACGGAAATTCCTGAGTGAGTAACATGCTGATCTAAGTAACAACCGTGTGCAAAGCCTACGCCAAAAAATAAATTAAATTATATCAATAACTTAATTCAAATATTTTGATTTGAATTAAGATTGCACGTTCGAAAATGGGCAGGCGCACCATGAAAGTGCAATGGGTTGCACAAAAAATAAACGCATAATAAATTACTCGATATCTGTAGCCATGCAAGGCGAGTTAGAATATGAGATTTAATATGATATACACACTTTGTAGAACCTTAGGGACAAAGCGCTTACGAAAGCTTTACGAACATTGTTGCCCGGAGCATTCCTGAGCCCGTTGCTAAAGGCATCCTGCTGGGTGAATAGAGCATGTAAATCAATAGGATGATGAAGGATGCGAGGCCATCGAACAAGCTCTTACCCCGCACACCTCGATTGACAACAACTCCAAGTCTTAATGCGCTTTGTGGGTGCCCGTGGTTTGATAGCTTGCTGCGTCTTTTTTAACGGGCAAGGTAAATGGCCAGTTTTTATTGCGCCCTTGCCAGCATTGCTCGGCGCGATGTATAGCGTCTTCAAGGCTGAGGTTGTCTGTTAGTATCAACATCAAGCTCAAGCTGCCCAAAATAGCGTGAGTGCCATACGCGTTGTCATCACTGCCCTGCCACACATCGACTAACTGTTTCACCTCTAGTGTTTTCGGCTTCGTCACCCACTGAGACAAAAGTGCCGGCACGTCTATTGTGGTTTCGCGGCCTGCTTGACAAAGATGTAAGGTGACATCGCGCTCAGGGTTGTACTCCACTTCCCCTCCTTCACCGCGAAAACACATTATGCTGACTAGACTGGTCGGTGTTTGCTCATAAACTAGCTTGGCACAGCGGCTATGCTTGATATCTACGTCTCGGTGAAAAACACCCTGTAAGCTATTGGGAGCTCGGCTGGCATTTAACATACGAGCAAGTGTGTTAGCACATGAGCGCAGCCCAAACTGGCCGCGTAGTTGGATCATGTCATCAAGCTTGGGGTTAATGTCGGCTAAGTCCATATAACTAAAACCCAATGCGTCTAATTGCTCACCCGCATGAGCGGCGTTTCTGGCTGGCTCAATCCCTAGCTGGGGTAATACATCTTTTAAATATAATCGGTTTGAACCTGGCTCGTGGGTACCGTGCAGAAACACTTTTTTCCCCTGCTGACCTAGAGCAATAACGGCTAACAAAAACCAAGGTAAGTGGCGGCGTTTCCCTGCATAACAACCTAAATCAATATCAATCGGCAGCGCCGTTATCTGCGGGTTATTCACCTCGCGAAAGGCTTGAATGAAGCCGGCCAATTCTTCTGCCGTTTCTTCGCGTACGCGAAGTAGCATCAGAAAAGCGCCTTTTTGCTCAGGCGTGATCTCATCATTGATAAGCATTTTCATGGCTTGGTACGCTTGCCCCTGACTCAGGGTGCCACCAGCGCGTTGGCCGCGGCCAATAATACGAATAAACTCTTTAAATTGTGTGGGATGTAGCGTGTTGCTGTTTGTTCTCATGGATGTAAAAGTGCCTACAGGCTTGTGGTGCCTTTATAAATGCGACGCGTCGATGTCCTCTAACGGTGTTTCAAGTGTCTTGTGCCAACAGCACTACGCCTTGAGCTTTCATTGCTCTGCTGCAATGGATAAGCGTATAGCGCATATCAAAACCTCACTGCCGTACATTTTGCACTCAAAACACCAATAACGTTAAAAAGACTGCGCAAGCGCATTGTCAATTTCATTGTGTGTTTGGCATTGTAAACCGTCTTGTTGGTGATAAGAAACGACTCTTTGACGCTTACTGACCACTTCACCCACTATAATAATCGCAGGCCCAGTAAAATGGCGACATGCTAAGCGCTGTGCGATGTTTTTCACCTGCCCTATGCACACCTGCTGTTGAGTACTGGTGGCTTTATCGATGATCGCCACTGGCATGTCAACAGGTAAACCATGAGACTGCAGCTGTTGCATAATCGATTCAACCCGTCGTAGTCCCATATAAAATACCAGCGTTTCAGCGTTTTTGCCTTTGGCATCTGGCATAGCGCCATTAACCAAGCTTTGCCAATCTGGTTGTAATGCAGCATCTTTTAAATGCGCAGTGATAAAGCGCACTGATTGGGCGCAATCCCTGTGGGTTAAAGGTATTCCGGCGTAAGCAGATGCGCCAGATGCCGCAGTAATGCCAGGTACTATGCTAAATGGGATCTGATGCTTGGTCAGTAAATCGCATTCTTCAGCTGCTCTGGCAAATATGGCTGGATCACCGCCTTTTAAGCGCGCAATGGTTTTGCCTTCTTTGGCCACACTGACTAACAGTTCGCTTATCTGTACTTGGCTCATGCTGTGCTCGCCGCACTTTTTACCAACAAAACGACGTTCTACATGCGCTGGGATCATGTCTAGAATATCCGGATTGACCAGCCAGTCGTACATAACCACATCGACACTTTGCAGTAACCGATAAGCCTTAACCGTGAGTAATTCTGCATCACCAGGGCCAGAGCCAATAAGGTGAACATGCCCTACACCACCTTTGGCACTCGCCCTATTTGCGCCGTAATTTAAGTTTTTCAGCCCAGTGCGTAACCCAGAATTTAGCCCTTTTGTTGCATCAAATGAGCGCGCTTGTGGCGAATTCAGATTGAATTTAAAAAATTGCGCCAAAAATTGACTCAATGTCTGTGGCAGAAAACTATTCACATGTGAGAAAACGCTAGTTGGGGTGTTCATAATTGGGTCTCCACAGCGATACGCTCACCGCTAAATGTTATCTGATTTTGTTGGGTTTTCTTAGAAGGCGAAGCGGTGTTAACTGTGTCTAAAACAGGCGTGTGGCCGGCGCTATTTGCATAGTCGTGCTCGCGAGCATTGATCAACTGTTGTAACTCGCTTTTACATGACCCGCAGTTTGTTCCGCATTTTAGTTTTTCGCCTAATCCATCAACGCTGTTACAGCCTTTGGCTATTTCTTCATTGATCGGGTTGATGCCCACTTTAAAGCAGCTACAAATCAAGCGACCTTGGTTAAATTGCTCGTCTGGCTCGCCGCGCAACAAGGCGGTTGTTTGCTCAACGTTCAAGCTGTCTGCTGCGAGTAAAGCACTTAACCAAAGCGCGTTATCCTGTAGGATATTTACGTCACTAAATGCAGCAAACTGTAATCTATCACCCGTTAATGCATAAGCGCTTTGCTGGGTATCGCCTTTGCGCGCAGCCCAAATATACTTAGCGCTGATACTTGATTGAATAAACTCTTTTAAATCAAACGCTAGGCTGTCGCTTTCAATCCGCGGTGAAGGAACACGACCATGAGCAAATGTTAGCATCTCGCCGCCCGCTATCTTGGTCAGGCGCCAGTAATCAAATATCGAACACAGCTTGTTTATCACAGCTTGGCGTTGCTCGTGGCCACCCTCAAGATGCTGTGTAATAAAGATGTGACCATGATGGAAAAACTCGACTTTTAGCGCGTTAATGGCAGCGTGTTTTAATTCAGGTTGGCCAGAAATGGGATCGTTGGCATCTGTGTATAAATGGCTGATATTGGCAGCCGCATGATTTTGCTCGCTCCAGTGAATGGGTGCGAAAAACTCGCCGTTACGCTGCCCATCATCTATTTTCACCGGCAATATGACTTGACTTAAGCTGGTGCTTACTTGTGACGATAGCGCCAATAAGTCGCCTTCTTTCACCTGTAATTTGGACGCATCAACAGGGTTTAGTGCCACACTAGCATGGGCCACATGGCTGGTTAAATCGGCACTGGTGCCTGTGCGCGTCATGGTGTGCCACTGATCGCGAACGCGCCCGCTATTAAGCACAAACGGAAATTCAGTCGTTGTTGCTTGTTCAGGGCCTTTAGCCTCAATAGCAATGAACTGGGCTTTTTGGCTTGCGGTGAAAAAGCGACCGTCGGTAAACATGCGCTTTACCCCGTCAGGGTTGGCTTTGTTTACCGGCCATTGAATTGGTGCAAGGTTGTCGTACTGTTTTTGCGTTAGCCCGCATAGGCCAGATAAATCAAGATCTCGGCTACCGTTATTCTGCTCTGCGGTTAAGCCACAATACTCGTCGAAAATTTCACTTGGGTTGGCATAGTTAAAACCGTTACTGAAACCCATTTTTTTCGCCACGTCGCAGATTATCTGCCAATCATGACGTGCTTCCCCTGTGGGTGGCAAAAAGCCCCGCTGGCGTGAAATCCTGCGTTCTGAGTTAGTAACCGTACCGTTTTTCTCTGACCAACCAGTGGCAGGCAGTACCACGTCAGCCATTGCGATGGTGTCATTGTTTGCCACGCAATCTGAAACCACCACCATTTCACATTTGTTTAAAGCGGCTTTGATTTTATGTCTATTGGGCATGCTCACCATAGGGTTCGTTGCCATTACCCAAATGGCTTTAATCTTGCCTTGCTCGATGGCGTCAAACATATCCACCGCTTTCAAACCAATATCAGGCACGATGGTAGGTGACTGCCAGTAGCTTTTTACTAATGCTCGGTGCTGTGCATTACCAATATCCATGTGACACGCCAACATATTGGCAAGCCCACCGACTTCACGACCACCCATTGCGTTTGGCTGCCCCGTGATAGAAAACGGTCCACAGCCTTCACGACCTATTTTGCCCGTGGCTAGATGGCAATTGATAATAGCATTGGCTTTATCAACACCGCTGCTAGATTGGTTCACCCCCATTGAATAAAAACTGATTGCTGACTCGCTGCCTGCAAACAGCTGATAGAACTGCTCAATTAAGCTCTGGTTAACATCACAATATTCGGCAACCGCACTTAGAGTCCAGCTTTCACAGGCGGTAATGGTGTCATCAAAACCTTCGGTGAAAGCAGCAATGTAATCTGTATTAAGGTGCTTATTTTGCTCAAGATAGTGAACTAGGCCATTGAATAACGCCACATCGGTGCCTGGTTTAATGGGTAGGTGTAAGTCCCCAGCCTCACAACTTGCCGTGCGCCGAGGGTCAATGAACACCAGACGCATATTAGGGTTGAGCTTTTTGGCGCGCTCAATGCGTTGAAACAATACTGGATGTGTCCATGCGGCATTTGAGCCCACCAACACCAATAATTCAGTTAACTCTAAATCTTCGTAGCTACAAGGTACGGTATCAGCACCAAACGCACGTTTGTAGGCAGCCACCGCAGAAGACATACATAAACGTGAGTTGGTATCTATGTTGCCGCTACCGATATAGCCTTTCATTAATTTGTTGGCGACGTAATAATCTTCGGTCAATAACTGCCCTGACACATAAAATGCGACTGAGTCTGGCCCGTGCTCCTCTATAAGGCTGGCAAATTTGTTGGCCACGGTGCTGATAGCAGCGTCCCATTGAGCCCGCTGGCCATCAACCATAGGAGTCATGAGTCGACCTTGCTTAACATTGGTTTCAGCTAGCTTACTGCCTTTAACGCATAAGCGCCCAAAGTTAGCCGGATGGCTAGCCGTGCCCTGAACGCTCACAAGTTGTTCGCTGTCACCCTCGACGTTACTAGTAACGTCTACACCACACCCTACTCCGCAATAAGGGCAAGTTGTGGTGCTTAGCTTTGAACACGCTCCTTGAACTGAGGGCTGGGAAGCGCTGGTTGGGTTTATCATGTAGTAGGGCCTTTTGAAAAATTAACTAGTAGGCGGCACTAAGGTGGCATTACGCCACCGCTAGCTGAACCTTATCGCCCTCAACACGCACGTCATAAACACTGACTTTGCGCGCTTCATCGTCTAGGCATTCACCGCTTGTTAAACAGTAACGCTGTTTGTACAAGGGCGAAATAATCACGGTTTTGTCCGCCACTGAACCAATCAAACCGCGATACAAAACATTCGCTTTACCGATGGGGTCCCAGTTACTGATGGCGTAAAAATGCGCCTGCCCTTTCTCGAGAACTTTAAAAATGGCCACTTGTTGCTCTTTCACTAGCGCACATACGCCTGAGTTATCGACCAAATCATTAAGGTGACAAATATCTGTCCAATTTTGTTCTGTGCTCATAACTGACTCCTTATGCCAACTCGACGACATCGATAATTTGCTCTGTACCTTTGCCTGATTTAGCAAGGGTTTCTAATTCCGCTTCTGTCGCGGGTCGAATTTGCGCGCGCTCTTGTACAAACACGACATTCTTATCGCTTTCTTCACTGTTGACGAATTGACGGAAACGTTTACGTGAGGACTCATCTTCGATGGCTGTTTTCCACTCACATTGGTAGGTATCTTTGATGTGTTGCATCTGTTGCTCGAGCTCTTCACCTAAGCCCAGGGAGTCGTTGATAACCACATCTTGCAAATACCCTAACCCGCCTTCGAGGTTCTCTAACCATACTGAGGTGCGCTGTAAACGATCCGCGGTGGCCACATAAAACATCAACACACGATCAATATATTTAACCAAAGTGGCATCATCCAAATCAGTGGCAAATAAATCCGCATGACGAGGTTTCATACCGCCATTACCACAAACGTATAAGTTCCAACCGTTTTCAGTGGCGATAACCCCAATGTCTTTACTTTGGGCTTCTGCGCACTCACGGGTACAACCTGACACCCCAAATTTTATTTTGTGCGGCGCACGTAGACCTTTATAGCGGTTCTCTAAATCGATAGCTTGCCCTACGGAATCTTGTACACCGTAACGACACCATGTACTGCCCACACAAGACTTAACGGTACGTAACGATTTAGCATAGGCATGACCGGTTTCAAAGCCGGCAGCGATTAAGGCTTCCCAGATAGGGGGCAGCTGCTCTACTCGCGCGCCAAACAAATCGATACGTTGACCACCTGTGACTTTGGTATACAAGTTGTACTTTTTCGCGACTTGACCCAATACAATCAGTTTGTCTGGGGTAATTTCACCACCAGCAATACGTGGCACTACCGAGTAGGTACCGTTTTTCTGCATATTGCCTAAGTATGTATCGTTGGTATCTTGCAAGGCTACGTGGGGCTTTTCTAACACAAAGTCATTCCACACTGACGCCATAATAGAGCCCACAGCGGGCTTACAAATTTCGCATCCTAAACCGTGACCGTGTTTTTCAATCAACTCGTCAAAGCTTTGAATTTTGCCCACTTTAACCATGTGGTAAAGCTCTTGGCGGGAATAAGCAAAATGCTCACAAATGTCTTTTTTCACTTCTACGCCGCGTTTGCCCAATTCACTGTCGACCACAGTTTTGAGTAACGCCGAACACCCACCACAACCAGTGCTGGCTTTGGTGCATGATTTAACACTGGCTAAATCGCATGCTCCGCCATCAAAAGCAGCGATAATGTCGCCTTTTGATACGTTGTGACATGAGCAGATAGTCGCGGTTTCAGGCAGCGCATCAGCGCCTAAGCCAACTGCTGGCGCATCGCCAGAGGCGGGCAATATCAAGCTTTCAGGATGCTCAGGTAGGTCAATACCATTTAACGCATATTGCAGAAGCGTGTCGTAATCACTGGTGTCGCCGACCAACACTGCGCCAAGTAGAACGCTTTGCTCATGGTTAACTACCATTTTTTTATACACGCCATCAGGCTGGTTTTCATAAATATAGGTTTGCGCTCCAGGTATGCGAGCATGAGCATCGCCAATAGAGCCCACTTCAACGCCCATAAGTTTCAGCTTGGTGCTCATATCTGCGCCTAAAAACTCTACATCGCCACCCGTAATGTGGCTCGCTGCAGCGCGTGCCATGGTGTAGCCTGGGGCAACCAAACCAAAAATGAAGTTATTCCACAGGGCACATTCACCGATGGCATAGATATCTGGCTCAGACGTTAAACAGTGATTATCAACCACGATACCACCGCGTTCGCCGATTTTTATCTCATATTGGCGTGCTAGCGTATCCTGGGGGCGAATACCCGCTGAGAACAAGATCATGTCGGTCTCTAAAAAATCTCCATCGGCAAAGCACATGCGATAACGACTGGTTTGACCCGCTTCAATACGCTGTGTGGCTTTTTGGGTGTGAACTTGTACGCCTAGGGCTTCTATCTTGTCTTTTAATAAACGACCGCCGCCCGTGTCGACTTGCACCGCCATTAACTGCGGTGCAAATTCTACAACGTGAGTTTCAAGACCTGCTTCACGCAGTGCATTTGCCGCTTCTAAACCCAGTAAGCCGCCCCCCACAACCACACCGGTTTTACTCACTTCGGCAGAAGCGCTAATGTCTTCTAGGTCTTCAATGGTGCGGTACACCAAACAATGAGGTTGATCGTTACCTTCTATTGGAGGCACAAACGGATATGAGCCAGTGGCCATAATGAGTTTGTCGTAAGCGAAAACCTGACCGGATTTGGTTTTAACAAACTTACCTAGCTTATCGATGTCGACCACTGCGGCATCAAGGTGAAAATCAACACCTAGTGCTTCATATTGCGCTGGCGTGGTTAAGGCAAGATCGTCCGCTGTCTTACCAGAGAAGTATTCCGACAAATGCACCCGGTCGTAAGCGAGTCTTGGCTCAGCTGATAAAACAGTGACTTTATAGATAATAGAAGGGTCGGTTTTGCCGTGATTAGTGATTTGCTCAACAAAATGGTGGCCCACCATTCCGTTTCCTACCACGACTATATTGATTGTATTTGCTGACATGTTGGTCCCCTGAACGAAGTGTTTACTCAACTAATTTTGCCCATAAAAAAAGCCCACACGACTGAATGCTGACAGTCTTAGTGGGCTTCTTTGCCTGTTCCATGCTTGGCGTTAATTGCCGGCACGGTACATAAATGTGTTTATCGCGAATGGTATTCGCTTTCTAGAACGAGTTCAGTTGAATTAATGCAGGATCATTGCCAAATATTAATTCCTTATAATTCATATGGTTATAAATCACGATATGCAAACTGCATTTTATGACGCTCTAACTTGGTGCAAAACATCTAAAATGGAGCAAAGTCCATGGGAGGGCTCTCCTACTAATTGTGTGCAGAAATTGTGTGCAGAACACGCAACGCTTTAAGTTAGCTATGCAACCCCAATCGCTGTCAACTATCGATTGATTGCACATTGTTTGCCCAAACAACTCTATACAGGGGATTTTTTGTTCCTTTGTCGGCTTAAAAGCGGCACACTGAGTGATTAACGATTAGGTTATCTGTGCTCACTAAACGCTTTTTTAACTCACTAAGCCTAACGAGTCCTAAGAAGCCGATTATTTATCTCGTAAAGGAAGACTATTGATCATGTCACTATTTCGCTCGGCTTTTTACTCAGTTTCTGTGCCTCTCATTGCTGCCATCTCGTTGTTCACCACCACGGTGGACGCCGCTTCAGTATGGAAGGTCACCTCTGGTGACAACAGCTTATACATTGGCGGTACTATTCATATTTTGGCCCCAGAGGATTACCCCTTACCCAGTGAATATGAAACTGCCTATAAACACGCTTCAACCCTAGTGTTTGAAACAGATATGGCTGCGGTGAAAAGCGTTGAGTTCCAGCAAAAAATGTTAGGAATGATGACTTACACGGATGGTCGCTCACTCAAAGACGACTTATCACAACAAAGTTACCAGAAGCTCGAAACGCATTTAGCCCAGCGAGGTATGCCGATCGCGCAAATGGCGGCAATGAAGCCGAGCCTTATCAGTATTACCCTGAGTATTATCGAACTACAAAGCCTCGGCTTTACAAGTGAAGGCGTTGACCAATTTTACTCTGACAAAGGCACTCAGGCTGGCAAAACCATTCAATGGCTTGAAACCCCAGATGAGCAATTGAGTTTTCTCGCCAATTTGGGAGGTGACGACAACGACGCCTTGATTGAATACACCTTGCGAGACATTAAGAAAATGCCCGCCTTAATAGGTGACATGCGCACCAGCTGGCGCGAAGGCGATATGCAGAAAATGGCAGACATCAGTATTGTGCCTTTTAAACAAGACTACGCACAAATATACCAGGATTTGATTGTCACCAGAAACGCCAACTGGATGCCACATATAGAAGATATGCTAAAAACGTCGAACGTAGAATTTATTATGGTCGGTGCAATGCACCTTGCGGGCGATGACAGCGTATTAAAGCAGTTAAAAGCGCAGGGCTACAGCGTTGAAAAATTATAGCTAAGCACAAAACAGCCAATATTTACCATGGCGCTATCTATTAGGACCCTATTTATCAGGAAAGTATGCCCTCTATTACGCCCCCGACATTAACCAAAGGACTCGCCTTGCGTTACGCGAGGCAAATTTTATTACCAGGCATTGACCTTGATGGCCAAGAAGCACTCATGGGTTCAAAGGTTTTGATGATTGGTGCAGGCGGTTTGGGCTGCGCTGCCGCACAATATGTTGTCAGTTCAGGCATAGGCGAAATCACCTTGGTGGATGATGACAAGGTTGAGCTATCAAATTTACATCGCCAGATATTGCATCATGAACGAGACGTAGGCATTAAAAAAGTCGATTCAGCGAAGGCAAGCTTATTGGCTAATAACAGCCAGTGCGTTATCAACACCATTGACGAACGGCTTGATGATAAGACGCTGAGTCAGCAAATAAGCCTGCATAATGTGGTACTGGATTGTACTGACAATTTAGCCACTCGCCAGCAAATTAATAGACTTTGTTTCGCTCATAAGGTGCCTTTAATAAGCGGCGCAGCGATCCGCTTTGAAGGCCAAGTCAGCACGTACCTTATGGATAACCACAGCCCTTGCTATCAATGCTTGAGCCAGATTTTTCCAGAGCAGCAACTAAGCTGCATGGAAGCTGGCGTAATACCTCCGTTGGTAGGCGTTGTAGGCAGCATGCAAGCGTTGGAAGCAATTAAATATCTCACGGGTGCTGGCGAACTGCTAAGTGGTATATTGCAGCTGTTCGATGCTAAATCCTCGCAATTCCAGCGGTTTTCTATCCCTAAGAACCCGCATTGTAGCGTTTGCTCCAAAACGGGCTAGTTCAGCTAGATACAAACAACAAAACGGTAAATTCATAAACATAACTACTTGCAGTTTTATTTCATGTTTAGCCTTTCGTTACGTTGCCCTTGTCAGTAATATTAGTCGGCTAAGAAATTCCTCGAATAAGTAGTCTTTTATGATAATAACCAGTTGCGACACCCCAGGTTTATTACCTTTATCACAGGCGCTAGATGCAATGCGCGGCGTTATTTCACCCGTGACTGAGCATGAACAATGCGACTTAATGCAGGCTCGAGGGCGTATTTTAGCCGAAGACGTTATTTCTCAGGTAAATGTTCCTCCTAGCGACAACTCCGCCATGGACGGTTATGCCATGATAGCTGCGGACTTGCAGCTAAAAGATACCTTGGAATTAGTCGGCACAGCCTTCGCAGGTATCCCTTATGAAGGCACTGTGAATACAGGCCAATGCGTGCGCATTATGACCGGCGCTATTATTCCAAACGGGACTGATGCCGTGGTGATGCAAGAAAATACCGCTGTGTCAGATGTCGACCCCCAACACATTCAATTTATGCAATCGCCTAAAGCAGGTAACAGTGTGCGAAGAGCAGGAGAAGATATTAGCCACGGAGCGGCAGTACTGAAGGCTGGGACGCGCTTAACACCCGCGCATTTATCTTTGTTGGCCTCTGTGGGGATCTCTGCTGCGCCGGTGGTCCGTAAACTTAAGGTGGGCTTAATTGCTACAGGTGATGAGTTGGTAACCCCTGGCAACACGCTTAAAAGTGGGCAAATTTACGAGAGCAATCGCTATGCCCTGAGCGGGATGCTAGAGGAGTTTGGCGCCCATGTGATTGATTTTGGCATAGTAGAAGACAAACGTGAGAGCTTACAGCGCACGTTTAAAGAAGCTGACACGCATTGTGACATCGTTCTTTCTTGTGGCGGCGTGTCCGTCGGTGATGCTGATTATGTTAAAGACGTTTTGCAAAGTATAGGCAGTGTTAATTTTTGGAAAGTGGCTATTAAACCCGGCAAACCCTTTGCGTTTGGCAAGTTAAGCAAAGCGTGGTTCTGCGGCCTTCCTGGCAATCCTGTTTCATCTTACGTCACCTTCGAGCAATTAGTGAAGCCAGTACTTGAAACCCTAAGTGGACAAACTCCCAGTGCGGCTATGCTACTAAATGCCACCGCAGACTGCGACATACGCAAAGTCCCTGGACGTGCTGATTATCAGCGAGGCATATACCGTACAGATCAAGACGGCCAACTGTTCGTCAGCCCCAACGGCAAACAAGGCTCAGGCGTAATGAGCAGCATCGCCCACGCTAATTGTTACATCGTGCTGGCACAAGATGCCGGCAGCGTAGAACAAGGCAGCACAGTGCATATTCAACCTTTTACTTCATTGGCTTACTAGTGACCCTAAAAATCGAATTCAAAGCCCTTGCCCATTTGGCTTGGCCCTTATTAATCGCCCAAGTAACCCAAACGTTAATGGGCGTATCTGACACTATAATGGCGGGGCGTTTTTCCGCTACCGACATGGCCGCTGTGGCCATAGGTTTTAGCTTTACTATGCCTATGCTCGTGTTTATTCAGGGCCTAACGTTGGCACTGCCGCCGATTATTTCCCGCTTCAATGGGGCAAGGCAAATAGATAAAGTTGCTAATGCCAGTTATCAAGTGATGTGGTTAGCATTATTTTTTGCGTTATTGGCACTGCTACTCAGCACCTGTCTGGATTTTTTCTTTTCGTTAATTGAGATGGAAGCAGACCTACGAGTGATTACTATCGATTATGTGCGATATGTACTCTACTCCATGCCGGCATTTGCGTTATACCAAGTGTTACGCAATGTGTGTGAGGGCTTGTCTATCACCAAACCGAGTATGATCATTATGATTATCGGATTGTTGGTGAATATCCCCGCCAACTACGTATTTATATACGGCAAACTCGGCCTACCCGCTTTTGGCGGTGCAGGCTGTGGTATTGCTACTGGCTTGGTGTTTTTGGCCATGATGTTTGCCACTTGGGTGTACACCCTCAATTCTAAAAAGTTACAACAATATGCGCTTTACACCCGAATTTTTGCCCCTAATTTTAAAGACATGTGGGCTAGCCTAAAATTAGGTTTACCCATTGCCTTGACCATTTTATTTGAGGTCACGCTTTTTACTGTCGTCGCAATATTACTGGCACCTTTTGGCTCAACGATTGTCGCAGCGCATCAGGTGGCGCTTAACTTCTCATCACTGATGTTTATGATCCCATTGAGTTTAGGCATGGCGACCAGTATACGAGTGAGTCATCTGTTGGGTGAAAACAATCCGTTACAAGCCAAAATGGCTACCCGCGCGGCGCTTTTAATGGGGTTAACTTCTGCCACATTGACAGCAACTATGACCTATTTAGCCCGGGTTCACATTGGGGAACTTTATAGTAACAATGCTGAAGTCATAAACATGGCGGCAGGCCTTATGTTACTAGCAGCTCTATTTCAGTTTTCAGATGCCATACAAGTGGTATCAGCTACTGCTTTACGCGGTTACAAAGACACCGCAGCCATGTTCTATCTTAGTTTCATATCCTATTGGGTAATCGGCATGACGATAGGCTGCATATTAGCCCTCACTGATTGGATAGTCCCGCGCATGGCTGCAGCAGGTTTCTGGATTGGCTTCATATGCGGGTTAACCTCAGCGGCAATATTGCTGGGCCTTAGGTTACGCCACGTGCAGCGCCGTCAGGAAAACATGCCTGTTGAATTGAGCATTTAACCCACTTTACAGCCACCTATTGTTACTAACATAGGTGGCTGTGATGATAAGTGAAGAAGCTGTGATGATAATATTCATAACTTCACCGATACCGCTGAGTATGAGCAGTACATGGCCCAACCTAAAAGCAAAACTGAAATGCTGAGTTTAATTGAAGCTTTAGACAGCGACTTTGCACCGCACAGCGCTGTCAGTTATTAAAACAGCAGCATATATTACTGGGATTTATCATTGAAAAGACCGCGCATGATACCTAAAAAAGTCGATTGCATAAGCGTATCACCGCTAAATTGGGCCTGAACAGAAGGTGCTTCGGTGGACCAATTAAGACGTCAGCGAATCAAGCTAACTCGTATAAATATGCGGCAAACAAATGAGTCTAATAATAGGCAAGCTTACCTCAGCAAATTCGCTGGCGAAAATGAAAGAGTTGAATCAGGGTTATGGTCGCGGACTGTTCCAATATCCCTGTCGTGAAAAAGACGCTTACGGACACACAAGCTACATAAGTGAAGATGAGATTGCTTTTACCTTGACGTCTAACGGTATGAACATGTCAATAAAGGTTCAGCATTGCTATTTTAAGCACCTACTAGGATGTGCCATTTGATTTTCCTGACTTTGTTTAAACAGCGATTACCTTAACCGAAAGAGAATGAAACCAATACCAAGGTCTGTTTTCGTCAAACCAAATACCGCTTAACATTACCCTCAAAAACGATGGGGCAGTTCTGATAGCAAAGGCCACCGGTCAGGGGTGCTAAATCTAACGCCTTATTCCACCACTGATTTTCGTTTCGAGCCAGCAGGAATAAAAATGCTATTTGCCATTAAAGGGGAAAACGTTGATTGCACTACCTTTGAGCTCAAACAAGGTGGCGGTAGGTACACGTTTATTGGTGAGTGATGCTCCAAGCACGCGAAGGAAACTCAGGGAGGAACAGTACCAATAATTAATTTTGGCGAGCTCGAGATAAGTAGTGTTCTCGGCGAATAGTGGCAAATTCATTATTCGCAAGAGCATCTCTAACAGCTGTTTCAAACAGGTGTTTTTTATTAAAAAATGGTGAATTTTGACTGATTGTTACGTGATAACTATTGACCTCTATGGGTTGATACTGGGCTAGAACGATGTCATCTTGCAGCCCCATATCGCTTAAAAATGGTAACGCACTTTCTTGAAAATGAATGAAAGTGTCAATTCTACCTTTCTTTAACAGCTCTATCTTTTGCGAAAGCGTCGATACGGGAACCATTATCAAGTCTGTTTCTTGGTTAAATCTGTCAAAATATTTTGCATTACGAGTCACGCCAATGTTTAATTTTTTTAAATCGGTAAAACTCAGTAACTGACCTATATCGTCTTTACGAACAAAAAATGTATGTCTCAACGTTTCATAACTTGGATTGATATAAACAACTTCATCTTGCGTACCATCCACCCGCTGAAGCCCGACTAACACGTCTAAGTTACCTTCTCGCAGTTCCCTTATTCTTCTAGCAAACGGCATTGGAACAATCTCAACTTCCATATTCATATGCTTAGCAATATTTTTAAGATATTTGACTTGCAAACCATTCATAAACTCTTTGGATACAGAGCTTCTTAGAACGTCCTTACCATGACACACAGTAGATACGAAGCCCAACAGGGCAATAAGAACCAGGACAACAAATCTCATAATTCAACCAGACAGCGTAAAAATCAGAGTTGATTATCCCCTACCCCAAGCGTTAAACCAACAGCCCAATATTACATAATTACAATTCAACATCGTTTTACGCACACTTTTACTCAAGACCTGCATGAATAAAACGTATTCATGCGTGATTAACACCTTTTTCCCTTTCGTTATGCTTAGCTTAAAGACCAAAGATTTAATGCCTAAAGCTGGATAACAATGCAGGTATTCCTGGGAGCATGCCCACCATAGCCATGACGCTGGTCAACATAACGAACATCACCAATGGAATGATCCAGCGGCTCATGTGCGTCAGCTCTGCGCTTCGCTCTTTGCAACCAATTAGGCCTAAATTATCCAGTAACATAGTGAGTGACCAACCGAATGCGGGATTCACCAATGATGACGCAAACACCACTATAGCAGCGGATTGCGTGGTTTTGCCTTCTCTGGTCATTTCCATTCCGGCTTCAAGCAGTGGTATAAAAACGCCCACGATCAGTGCCACGCAAAGCACAGGCTGCCATATAGCTAGATCCATTGGATATCCCCACACGCCAGCGATAACACAAAACAGCGCGGTTAAAATGGCGCCCGCAGGTATAGGGCGTTTAGCAATAGCAGCTGGCACTATGTAGGTGCCCCAAGACGAGGTGAAATTAGCGCCACCAAAAATAGAGCCAAATGTCTGTCTAACTGATGCACTTAGCATGGTGTCATCAATATTCATTTGGACCTTTTCGGTTCGTTGCGGGTAACTAATCTTTTGAAAGACCTGATGCCCCAAAAAGTCTGGCGACCACATGGCTACCGCCAGAATAGCGAACGGCAGTACTACCATAAAGCTCTCTAATGTTGGCATGCCAAGCATCCAGCCTGTATTTTCACCCCACCAGTACATGGGGTTCATATTGGGTAAACCAGGTGCAGTGTGGAATTCAAACGGTGCGCCAAGCGAGAAAGCAACGACTCCACCGATAAGGCAACTTAGTGGCACCGCCAGCCAGCGCTTTTTAAAGTGTTCTAATAAGGCATACAACAAAATGGTTGCAAGAATAACGATAAAGGCAATGTGCGTCATTTGAATGCTTTCTGCCCAAGCAAACAGTTTCTTCACTTGGGAAATAGTACCTATGAAGCCTAAATACAGTAATAGCCCGCCGCAAACACCTTTGCTGGTAAGCCTTGCGAGTAAACTACCGCCCTTGCTAAATGCCAATATCAAACCAAACGCCCCGATTAACAAACCAAACGCCATAGGATGACCCCCTGCGGCCACCACAATGGGGATCAAAGGAATAAGCGGCCCGTGGGTACCTGCAAGATTGGCGGTCGGTAAAATAAACCCAGAGAACAACACAATAAAAACCGAGACGATGAGCAGCTCGTAGCGCACATTCTCAAGCACAAAAGCATCACTTAAGCCTAACGTACCTGCAAAGGTAGCAGCAATAGCGCTGACCATAACCACCTTGCCGATTGTTCCGGCCAGCGCCGGAATAGTGTCTTCAATCTCGAAACGATAATCCCTAAAAGGTAAGTTAGGTCGCCAGCGCTTAGGCTGCATAATTTGCAACTCATGTTCGAGGTATTCATCTCTAGTGTTGAACTCGGAGCTGGGTTTATGCAGATTTTCGTAACTACCGATGGGAGGAATTTGCTCTGTTGTTTCATGAGGTTCAGATCCCGCATCGTCGTGTGTTCTGGTATTCATGTATCTCCTAAAAGCGAGTGAATTGCTGAAAATAAAAATCGCTTTCGTTTAAAGCAAAATTGTACAGAAGTGAAGAATAAATCAAATACCGATGGCTAGCGCATAAGCAAAAGGTCTTATAGAGTAGGTCGAATATTATTAGGGAGATAAAAGGGAAGCGATTTATGAGTGAATACAGTTTTTTGGTCGGCATAGGAATGGTATTTATGCTCGGTACTATGAGTCCTGGTCCTAGTTTTATATTGGTGGCTACAACTGCGGTCAGCAAATCGAAAATGCAAGGATTTGGTGTCACGTTAGGCCTCGCCATAGGTGCCGCTATTTTCGCGCTTTTAGCGATATACGGCTTGTACGCTATTTTACAGGCAGTGCCATCGATGTATGTAGCTTTAAGAGCGCTTGGAGGAGCGTACTTGCTTTATCTGGCTTATAAAATGTGGAAACGCGCTGCTGAACCGATGAAGCTGATAGCACCTGAGGAGGCAAACACAACAAACTTTTTAAAAGCGGTGCTATTGGGGTTAACGACCCAGTTAAGTAACCCGAAAACAGCCATCATTATTGGTAGCATTTTTGCCGCTCTTTTGCCAAAAGAAACCCCAGCATATTCCGAGGTACTCCTGTGCTTACTCGCGTTCACTGGCGATATTGTTTGGTACTCTTTGGTCGTACTTTTACTCTCGACGAAGAGAGCCCAACATGCTTACTTACGATTCAAACGACACATAGACAGATTGGCAGGCGGATTATTAGGTCTCTTAGGCGTAAAGCTGATCATCGATTAACCTGCTCGTAAAATAAGTAAACTTAGAGCAACGAGAAAGCCGGAAAAGATAAATCACCTCTAAAGCAAAGCTTACTTACTATCGTTCTGCGCTTTTTTCGCTTTTATCGATTCTGCTATCTCCTTGAATTCATAGGTTGGGTAGATATCCGTATCGAAAATTCCCCACGCTGACTTCTCAATAGCAAGATTGAGGGTGCGCAAATCTTTAGGGTGAATGTTAACTGTAATTACCTGTCCTAACCCCATCATCACGTACCAAGACTCAATCTCAATACCCTTAGGCGGGAAAGACTGCCAGAACCGATTTTCATCCATTTTCTGTTGTAGCTCGGTCAAGCTTTTGTCTTGCTGATGTTTTAGCACCACAGTGACAAGAATTTTATCGCTGTCGATGGTGTAGTCGTCATTCGCAGCAGCCGTTAAAGACACGCCGTAAAAACAAAAAACGGCCATGAGTACAGACCTCAGATATTTTTTCATAGAGCAACCTTGTGAGTAACGTGAGATGGAATCTTGTTATGTTACCAGCAAAATGAGGAATCCGGATTTGCTTATCCAAATGCCTTTATTCTACTTAAGTATATGACAACATTAAGTAAAGATTCCTCTAATATTAGCGTTATTATTCGCATGAAGTGACCGACTGATTTGAATCAAGAAAGGCTTGAAGCCAAACAATTTGACTCCAACGCTAGTCTACTAAGGCCAGTTGCCTATTTCCTTGCATTTCTTTATGTAGTTTTGACTGTGGCGCATGTCTTTTTATTGCAAGAATCTTTCAAGTGGATTTTGATTCCAGCAGCGCTAGTAACTGCCACCATTAATACAGCCGTTGGTTTTCGCGCAAACTATATCGATCCGACTCGCAAAGAAGTTACCCTTTTATTACTTATATTTTTAGCCAGTGCAAATAGCTTTTTGCATCTTTGGTTGTCTCAAGCGCCTGAGCAAACTACCAACACATTCGTCACCATCATTGCGTCTGGTATCGTTTTGTCACATCGTGCTCTGTGGTGTAGTGCTGTAATGTTTAATTGGGTTGGATGGATAGTTATCAGTAATGTTCTACAAATGGCTCTCATTCAACATTTTTTCTTTGCGATGGCCATGAGTACCTTACTCAGTTGGTTTGCTCATTTAGCTCGGAAGAACTTGGTGGGAAAACAAACAGAGCTTGAACGCGAACGAGATATCGCCCTTGAACACGAGAAAGAAGCGAAAGCCGCCACGGAGGCTAAAAGTGCTTTTTTGGCTAATATGAGTCATGAAATTCGTACGCCGATGAACGGTGTCATTGGCATGATTGAATTGGTCTCGCAAACAAAGCTTGAAAAAGTGCAGCAAGATTACATCGCAACAGCAAAGCGCAGTGCTGACTCACTAATGGTGATCATTAACGACATTCTCGATTTTTCTAAAATTGAGGTGGGTGAGCTTACCATTGAGTTGGTGGAATTTGATATTGAGCAATTTTTTTCAGAATTGGTCCACGACCAACAATTTCAAGCGAGCAAAAAAGGACTGAAACTGTCGCTTATAAAAGAAGAATTACAACACACCGAAGTGGTTGGTGATCCCTATCGCATACGGCAAATTATGAATAATCTATTGTCAAATGCTATAAAATTTACCCAGGCTGGCCATATACATGTGCGTTTTAGCTTGACTTGCTCAGGTGACGACTTGCAGTTGCACTGCGCTGTGACTGACACAGGCATAGGCGTGAGTGATGAGGCGTTGCCTTATCTCTTTGATTCATTCACTCAAGCTGACACATCAACGACCAGAAAGTTTGGTGGAACAGGGCTGGGTTTATCGATTTCAAAACAGCTCTGTGCCTTGATGGGTGGAGACATAAGAGTACATAGTCAATTAGATAAAGGTTCAACCTTCGAATTCTGTGTCAAACTCGCCTCCCCACAATTTTCAAATACTGAACAAGAGGAACCTAACGCGGCTTTAACATTTCCAAACGCTCAAGTCTTATTGGTTGAAGATAACTTTATCAATCAAGAGGTTATGCTGGCTATATTACATGGGCTAGCCGTACAAGTGTACATTGCTAATGATGGCCTTGAGGCAATTTCTACCTTGAAGCGTTGCCAGAAAACACGTTTCGACCTCATTCTTATGGATTGCCAAATGCCAAACCTTGATGGCTATGAAACCACTAAACGCATTCGCGCTGGCGAAGCGGGTGAGTTATTTAAAAGCATTCCCATCGCCGCGCTCACGGCGAACGTGCTAGATAGCGAACGCTTAAAATGTTTCGAATCAGGAATGAACGAGTATTTGACTAAACCTGTCGATTTTGACGCACTGAAATCGATTTTGTACAAATACCAACACGCTAATCTCGAGCAGTAATACAAAATTATTTGTCGAGGTTAGTAGCGGAATAAAGCGAAAAACCTACTTAGCTACCGATAGCTGAAAAGCGCTACACGCGCCACTCAGCGCATCATTTTGTATTGGTTACTAGGCTTGTTTTTTCCAGTTCAACAAGGTTTGAATATGCCCAGTAGATGCAGCAATTAAATAACTCGCTTGCAAATAGCCCTTCATTTTAAAATCTTCTAGTGCTTGCCCCTTTAATTCAGCGAGTTTCGCTTCATTAATATTGTATAGACCGTCGAAGCGCTTTTGCTGACCGTCTTTAAGGGTAATACTCAGTTGCAACTCTTCGATTAAGTCCTGCTCGAGCAACGCATTGATGAAGACCTCCGTACGGTTGTTTCCTGACATGAGTTGGCCTAGCAAATCAACCATTTGGGTCAGATAAGCACTGGCGTTACCTTTCTCGTCAAATAAACGCTCACCTTGCTCAGTATTGACCCTAGCGCTGTCCATATCCAGTGTCAGTACGGTATTATCGCTTGTGGGCTTGGCGCCGTTTTCTGTCACCCCCACCAAGAACGGCTGGCGTCTCAAATGAATAGGCACATAATGAGTGCGCCACTCGTTATTTTGCAAAAATAAGTTTTCCCCCGCTTCGAATCCCGTCAACACATTTAGACCAAATTGCCCTGTGTTATTGTCTTTCAAAAAACAAATAGGATACGCAAGGGCAAGTGCCCTCACCTCATCGGCTATCACTGGAATAAAGTGCACATTCTCGCCGTACTCTGCGCCCCTCTGCGTCTTGATTAGGGTTTTACTATGCTGTTTATAATCGATTAGTACTGGCTGGGCCACTGCCGCCTCCTTGTTATACTTGTTTGCTGACTCTCCGGGAGTCATGTCGGATTGAAAAAGCTTACACTTTTTGTAACCCGTACTGATGAATTTTATTTATTAACGCCCGGTTACTGGGTAATGTTTTCAGCATTTGCTGAATCTGTTGCGTGTTTTTTTGGCGCAAACTACTGGCTTTTTGTTTGTACACTTCTGACATGCCTAGCGCACTGGCTTGCGTATCAAACCCCATGCCGTAAAGGACGTACTGATAGCTGGCCGCAGGGAACACCTCTATCGCATGTTCAAAATCATTATGCCAAGGCGGTTGATATTGCCATAGCGTTAATTGGTCTTGCAGGCTTTGAGGGATGCTTGCTGAGTCACGATTGTCTATCCAAAAGGCTGAGTCATTGCGCTTACTCAGCATATAATGCAGCTTCAAGAAATCGATAATACGGTCCCATCGATACAAGAACGTGCGGTTGAACCGCTGGGCAACAATTTCCATCGCATCCCGCGTCGCCGGGAATTGCTCAGCAATCATTGACGCTGATATCTCCACTAGTAACAAAGACGATGCTTCTAAGGGCTCAAGAAACCCAGCGGATAAGCCAATGGCAACGCAGTTCTGGTGCCAAAATTTTACTCTGTGGCCTGGATTTAAGGGAATTTTGCGAATATCAGCTTCATTGACGTGGCCACCCGTTCGGGCGATATAGTTGAGCAGCTCTTCACTCGCTTGTTCCTCAGTAGTATGGGCGCTGGAATAAACATGCCCCACCCCGCGCCTATTTTGTAAGCCAATATCCCACACCCACCCAGCACTCTGCCCGGTTGATATGGTATGCGAAGCAATAGGCGCATCTTCGCTCTCGTAAGGCACGTGGATGGCCAAAGCTTGATCAACAAACAATACATCTTTGCAGGACTTAAAACCGACCTTGAAATGCTCTCCAAGCAGCAATGACTTAAAGCCTGTGCAATCAATAAACAGATCGCCGCTGATATCGCCGTTGGTGGTAGTAGACACACTGGCAATATCACCATTTTCAGCGGCGTTGATCGCTGTTACGTTATCCAGAACATGGCGCACGTTCAGTTTTTCAATGCAGTGTTGTTGCAAGAAGGCTGAAAAACGCCCCGCATCTAAATGATAAGCATAATTGATAATGGACGTGTATTCGGCGGTCGCGATAGATTTTGGTGCTAGCCCGGTTTCACATACCGCCTCTTGCGGGCTGACCGCTTGCGAAAAAGACTGTTCGAACGGGCGCTCCATCCAGTGACGGGCAAGATTAGTGCTGTCAAAGTCTTGCGGTAACACCAGTGGGTGATAATAAAAATCATCTTCAGCACCTGTGACCCACTTAGCAAATTTAGCCCCTTGCTTGAACGATACATTACACTGACGAATAAAATCGGTCTCTCTAACTCCCATCGCCTTTAGTGTGCGACGCATAGTTGGCCAAGTTCCCTCGCCCACACCTATGGGTTTCACATCAGGTGATTCCACTAAGGTAATATTAAAACCATCAGCATGTTCGCTTTGAAGTTTGGCGGCTATTGTGCCAGCGGTTATCCACCCTGCGGTGCCCCCGCCTACGATAACAATCGATTTTATTGCTTGTGCCATATGACTCTCCAGAGGGCTTATTCTCTTACTAGGGCGTGTTGATCTTTGCTGTATGAATTTCGGTCTAAATGGAGCGTTTTAATCGCGAAACAGTCCTGCGGGCTTAGAGGGCTAAGTCAAAGGTCTGTGACAAAGAGTAAAATACTTCCATGACGACCCTTTCGGGCAGCGCCTGTGTGCTGTTTATATCGCGTTGAATGGTGTTGATTTAGCCCACTAGACCTTCAACCACTCGCCTTGCCTAAACAGCACACAGACCGCTGCAAAAATAAGCAGAAAAGATCAACACGCCCTAACCTAAAAGGTAGTAAAACACTTTGCAGATGATAAAAGCCATGCTTTTCATCGATAAAAAAGCCGCCCATAAAGGCGGCCCTATTCAATGCTTATAGCGTCGGCTCAATATTCACGTGCATGTTCACCGGAACGCTCTGTGGTGCCACTCCTACCATTTACCACTGATACCAAAGCTGAAACGTGGGCCATATTGCTCAGCAGAAATCAGTTGCTCTTGGAAGCGGCCGTGACGACGAACCGTTTCATCTGTCAGATTTAAGCCATCAACATAAACGGTAAACGTTTCGTTTATCTCGTAGTTTATACTTAAATCCCATTGCCCATAGGCCTCGGTAAACGTTGGCTCAGTACCAAGAGACAATAAGAAGTCATCGCGCCAGTTATAAGCCACCCGCACTTGAAGCTTCTCATTTTCGTAGAAGCCCACTAAGTTACCTGAATCACTTAAGCCCGTTAATGCAATCGTTTGATCAAAGTCATATGGGTCAAATGACTCATCGCTGTCCACCAAGGTATAGTTGGCAACGGCACCAAACCCGGTGTCGGAGAACATATATTGCGCATTTAATTCCCAGCCATCGACTTCACGGTTTTGTAAGTTATCTGGTGTCGCCACATCGAATATCACGATAGGGTCAGACGCTTGACTTAAGCAAGCAGGGTTTGGCGTATCAGATGAGTCAGGGCAACCAGGACGTGGATTGATACTTGGGTCACGCAATGGATTGCCATTCACATCATTAATTGCGCGCTGTTCAACACCGGCGCCGATGAAGTTTTCCACGAATTTTTTGAAGTAGCCTACAGAGGCATAACTGCCATCATCGTCATACCATTCAACAGAGAAGTCGAAGTTATCTGAGGTGATTGGCAGCAAATTAGGGTTGCCTTGTGATGCGTTAAAAGGTCCTTCTGGTCTAGCGTTAATATTGGTAGATGGGAACATTGCACTTATTCCAGCACGGGCCAAGGTGCGACTGTAAGAGAAGCGGGTTTTTAATTCCCCCGTCAGCTCCATACTGAAATCAAGATTAGGTAGTATACGTGTATAGTTACCATCCAGCTCTTGAGCCGTTGCTGTGGTATCAAACACTGGGCGCAATTCCTCAGCGTGGCGATAATTCAGGGCAATAATGCCTGGCTGAACTGAATAAGCACTTACGTCAGTGTCTTCGTAGCGTACCCCTACATTTAAATCGATGGGGAAATCGTTGAACTCGGTTCTGAAATCGAACGATACGTACAATGCGGTGGTTTCTTCATTAACCCCGTTCGTCGTCACGTCAGGCGCAAGAAATAAACCTTGGTCCCTAACAATATCGACAAATGTATTTGCACTGAACTTCGGAATGTATGGAAACAATTCATTTGCACCAGAGAATTGGTCGGCAAAACCACCTAAAGGTTCAAACGTAAGGCCAAGATCATCAAGAGGAATATCAACAAATGAGAAACGTTCAGAAAGATAAGTATCTACTTGATAATCAGTGTACATAACGCCGAAATTAATCGCTGCTAGTGCGCCATCTTCGATGTTTTCCCACTTACCGTTTACCTGATACTGCTTTATATTATTTTCCATCTCGTAACCACGTAACTGGTACAAATCAGACACTATGTTGTCAGGGTTATACGCGCCACCTGGTAAACCTGAATCATCCACTGTAATGGAAGGAATATCCCCACTGAAATTAGCCCCAATGGAGGCGACAGAGCCAGATGGGTTTTTTAAGTTAGCCAATGTTTCCGCTGTTTGGCCATCAGGGTTAGAATGTGATGTAGAGTCATGGGCATCAAATGTTAAATTAAGCGATTCCGTTGCTTGCCACTTCAGATTAAAACCAACCGAGTCATTTTCTTTTTTCTCGTAACGCTCCCACGCCCAAAAATTAAGTTCGTCGTTCACATTGGTGATATTCACTAACGTTCCATTTTCATCCGCAACACCTGCAGGGTTATCAAACCAAAATGCCTGCTTGTTTGTGAAACTGGTTTCTTCGAAGCGTGACATGGTGTAATCCAAGGTCGCCTCAATAACTTCATTTGGCGCGAACTGCAATACTAATTGAGCGTTTTGCCGCTCACGCTCAGTATCAAAGCGTTCTATTTCGGGCGTCCACGGTACCCAATATGCCCCTGTTGGGTTATTGGTTGTGTTGATAGCACTGGTGTCTACACCATCTGGGTTTGCGCGGTTACGAACCCACCCTGATGAAGTACCTACACGGTCGCGGCCGCTGTCACGCTCTGAATGAGAGGCCGACAACAAAACACCAAACTTACCATCAGCAAAGGTTTGACTAATCATGCCAGAGATTTCTGGGGTGATGCTGCTACCTGTGTCTACACTGGAGTCATGTACTCCTTTAGCACTGACGAACGCCTTAAAACCGTCATAATCAAACGGTTTGGCAGTACTAATATCGATTGTTGCACCTATACCACCCGAGGCCACATTTGCTTTACCGGTTTTAAATACTGAGACCCCTGATACGCTTTCTGAGGCGATTTCTCGAAAGTTAAAGCTTCGTGAAACTCCAGCCTCTTGTAACGCGGAAGAATTAGGCATTTGGCGACCATTTAAAGTCACTAAGTTAAAATCTGGCCCGAAACCACGAACGGTCACCTTGTTACCTTCGTTATTAGCGCGATCTATGGAAACACCACTAATACGCTGCAGTGACTCGGCTAAGTTGGTGTCCGGTAATTTACCAATGTCTTCTGCTGAAATGGCATCAACTACACCTGACGATTCTTGCTTGATCGACGCTGATTTGCTTAGCGCACTTCTAATACCAGTCACATTGATGACTTCAAGATCAGCGTCATCAGCTGGTGCGGACTCCTGCTGTGCATAAACGTTAGCGGATGACACTAACATAGCCATGCATATGGCATTCAGTTTAAATTTTGTGTTACTCATTTCGTGCACCTCAAAAACATTGTAAATTCAGAATGAATCAGTTTTAGTCATTTTTGCCACATAACCAAACCAATATTGTCAGCAACAATATTGTTAACAATTCACAAACAATAATAAAGTTTGTGCTAATAAGTCAATCTAAATCAACATTATTTTTACAAATAAATCGAGGGATTTTGAGCATTGCGTAAAAGAGCACATCTCAACGAGAGTCATTTATTACACTCTTAAAAATACGTTTAGAATTGCTTATTAATTCTAACTTTATGAAATTAGTAGACATTAAATTGCAATAACCGAATCAGCCTTACAACAACTTAGTCGCTTTTAATGTGAAACGAGTGAATAACAGCGCAATTGTTAACAGAAGAAAGTTAATATTAAGCGAACGTTCTATGTTTAGTTATCACGTGTTGTAGCAGAAGGCGAAGGAAGAGAGAGATTAAAAGCGTCGAATCAAAAAGTAAGGAATCTAAAAAGCCGCTTCAAAAAGCGGCTTAGAATTTAGCGCGTATCTTACTTATGTAACGCGGCTAGCCTCACTATTTTATGTTCTTGCGAATACTGGAAATAGCGAGTTTCAAATCATTTTTACGTAGTGCATCAACAATATGGCGATGCTCGTCAACCAAGGTTTGCGAGTTACGAATACGTTGATAATTCATGCGCATTCTGAGCACCACCGGGTACCATAAATTGGTTAAGTCTTCACCGCCCGCTAAACCAACGAAATACTTGTGAAACTCAATATCTGTTTTGGTTAACTCAGTGAATTCCTCTTTATCGAAATGCTCTTGCATCTTATCAATAATGGCGTCCATTCGCGCCAAGTCCGCTTCAGATATGTTGTTTTCCAATTGCTTCACTGCATGCTCTTCAATCTTACGACGAATTTCAATACTCAGTTTTTGCAACTCAGGAGTCAGTGGACTGCTCACTGATGAGCCTACATTATCCTTGCTAACAAGTAAGCCTTCCTTAGTTAATTTGATCAATACATCTCTGATCGGACCACGTGAAGTGCCAAATCGTTCAGCCAGCTTCTGCTCATTTAATTTAGCATTTGGCTCCAATTCACCAGAGATGATATCCGAACGAAGTACATCAGCAATCTGCTCTCTGACGGAAAGAATTTTATTAGATTTCATAAGTTAAGCTTTCCAAAAAGCGCTGTTTAACATGAGTTATATAGTAAACGAAAATGTCGTCTTATGATAAATATTTTTAGTTAACAATGGACGAATGTATAACAGAGACATTTAGGTTTTCAATTAATTGTTAACAATGTACAATTAATTCACGGTCAATTTACATAGTCAGGATTTCCATGAGTGTCATTACCAAACTAGACACACCTGCCATGAACAGTTCACAGATTCAGTCAGTCAATGTTGAGTTATTTAACGTGCCCCTTGACGAAGTGTTGAACGATGCTAAGCACGGTGATCATACCCACTTTGAGCTGATCCTATGCACCATTACTTGTACCGATGGTACCCAAGGCGTTGGTTATACCTACACAGGTGGTAAAGGTGGACGCGCTATATACTCATTGCTTAATGACGAACTAAAGCCTTTCTTAATGGGTAAAGATGCTAGCTGCATCAACCATTTATGGGAAGAAATGCAATATCACTTGCACTATGTTGGTCGCGGCGGTTTAGTCAGTTTCGCCATATCCGCAGTCGATATCGCCCTATGGGACATTCATTGCAAGGTTCTTAATCAACCCTTGTGGAAAGTAGCTGGGGGCTGCAGTGACCGCGTAAACTGTTATGCAGGAGGCATTGACCTTAATTTTTCGGCTGAAAAACTACTTGGCAATATCCAAGGCTATCTTGACAGCGGCTTTGAAGCAGTGAAAATAAAAGTGGGTAAAGAAGATTATCGCGAAGACGTCGCCCGCGTAGCGGCAGTGCGCAACCTGATTGGTCCTGACGCCATTTTTATGGTGGATGCAAATTATTCACTTACCGTTAATAAGGCGATTAAATTTGCCCAAGCGATAGAGCAATATGATATCACCTGGTTTGAAGAGCCCACCATTCCTGATGATTTTGCCGGCTTTGCTCACATCGCCAGCAAAATCAATATTCCGCTGGCCATGGGCGAAAACCTGCACACTGTTTACGAATTCAACCAAGCGATAAGCCAAGCCAAACTTGGGTTCTTACAACCTGACGCGTCGAATATTGGCGGTATCACTGGTTGGCTAACCGTTGCCCAGATGGGCTACGCAAACAATTTACCTATTTGCAGTCATGGTATGCACGAATTACATGTATCTCTTATGGCGTCTCAGCCAAATGCAGGTTACTTGGAAGTACATTCGTTTCCCATTGACCGATATACCACTCACCCTCTGAAACTTGAAAATGGCAAAGCCGTTGCGCCCAATACACCCGGTGTAGGCGTCGAGTTCAAGACAGAGTTACTTCTTCCCTATTTAGTTAAACATTCCTAGGAGGCGCGTATGTTCGCTGCTCAATATATTGGTAATAAATCATTTAACGTAGTTAAAGGTCACGCTATTGCACCGCAAGTGGGTGAAGTTCGTCTAGATGTTGGCTATGTGGGCATTTGCGGCACCGACATGCATATTTACCATGGCGTGATGGACCAGCGTGTGTCTATTCCACAAACCATAGGCCACGAAATTTCAGGTGTCGTGGCGCAGATAGGTGAAGGCGTTGAAGGCTTTACCGTAGGTGAAAAAGTCGTGGTTCGCCCATTAGACTGGTGCGGTGAATGTCCTACCTGTGAAGCAGGCTTAACGCACATTTGTCAAAATCTTAAATTTATGGGTATAGATACTCCTGGCGCTTTTCAATCAAGTTGGACAGTAAAAGCCCGTACCTTGCATAAATTACCAGCAGGTGTGGATTTAAAACAAGGTGCATTAGTTGAGCCTCTTTCTGTGGCATGTCATGACGTGCGCCGCTCTCGCTTAAAAGCCGGTGAAAAAGCGGTTATTCTCGGTGGCGGCCCTATCGGTCAATTGGTTGCAGCGGTAGCTAAAAGTGTTGGGGCTGAGGTTTTAGTGTCCGAGCCGAACAACAGTCGCCGCGCATTTGCCGATGAGCTTGGGGTGAAATCTGTTAATCCTATGGATACCGACTTAGCAGCCTACGTAGACGAATGGACAGGCACCAAAGGTGCTGATGTGGTATTTGAAGTATCCGGCGTGTTACCCGCCATTCAATCGATGACCCAAATTGCTGGACGTCGTGGCCGCATAGTGATGGTGGCTATTCATTCCACTGCGCCACCAATCGATTTATTTCAGTTCTTCTGGAAAGAGCTTGAACTATTAGGTGCCCGCGTTTATGAAGCCGCCGATTTTGATTGGGCAATTGAATTAATCGCCAGTGGTCAAATAGACTTAAAACCTTTCATCAGTTCTGTGAGCCCGTTGGCAGATATTGGCAGTGCATTCGCCAATATGGACGGCAACCCGCAGGGCATGAAAGCCCTTGTTGAATGTAACGCTGAGCAATAAAAATAGGGTAGAAAGGAAAATCAATATGTTAGAAAAATTCAGTTTAGAAGGTAAAGTTGCTTTAGTAACGGGTTGTAAGCGCGGCATAGGTAAAGGGATCGCGCTAGGGCTTGCCGAAGCGGGCGCGGATATCATTGGGGTTTCAGCTAGCTTGGCGCTTCAAGGTTCAGACGTTGAAAACGAAGTGAAGGCACTGGGTCGTAACTTCAAAGGTTATCAATGTGACTTTTCAGATCGTGATGCGTTGTACGCTTTTATTAAAGAAGTCAAAGCTGATTTCCCTAAAATAGATATTTTAGTGAATAACGCAGGAACTATCTTGCGCGCGCCTGCAGCTGAACATGGTGATGATTTATGGGATAAAGTCATTGATGTTAATTTGAATTCTCAATTCATTCTTAGCCGCGAAATTGGCAAAGAAATGGTGGCGCGCCAATCGGGTAAAATAATTTTCACCGCATCGTTGCTCACCTTTCAAGGTGGCATTACGGTACCGGGCTACGCAGCCAGTAAGGGCGCTATTGGTCAGTTGGTGATGGCACTGTCAAACGAATGGGCAGGCAAAGGCGTAAATGTGAACGCTATTGCACCAGGTTATATTGATACTGACAACACACAAGCATTGCGCGAAGATAGTGAGCGCTCGGCAGCGATTTTAGGGCGAATTCCGCAGGGCCGCTGGGGTACCCCTGACGACTTCAAAGGGCCTGCGGTATTCTTAGCTTCTGACGCTGCCAGTTACGTCAATGGCGCTATTTTATTGGTCGATGGCGGCTGGATGGGGAGATAAACTCAATGACTGTTCAAGATTTACACTTTAAAAACAAGGTTAATTTCATTGGAGGCCAATATGTTCCCTCTAACGAATCCGATACGATTGAAGTACTTAGCCCGTCAACGGGCAACGTCATAGGAGAAATACCAAAGGGTTGTAAAGCAGATGCTGAAAATGCTCTGGAAATAGCTCAAGCGGCGCAAAAAGCGTGGGCAAAATTAACGGCCCGCTCACGTCAGAGTATTTTGCGTACCTTCGCTAACAAAATTCGCGACAATAAACACATACTTGCCCCTATGCTCGTCGCTGAGCAAGGAAAACTACTTTCAGTTGCCGAGATGGAAGTGGACGTCACCGCCACGTTTATTGATTACGCTTGTGACAATGCGCTGACCATAGAAGGTGACATTTTGCCTTCTGATAATCAGGACGAAAAAATATACATTCATAAGGTCCCAAGAGGCGTGGTTGTGGGCATTACGGCTTGGAATTTCCCGTTGGCACTAGCCGGTCGAAAAATTGGCCCTGCGCTCATTACCGGTAATACCATGGTGTTGAAGCCTACCCAAGAAACGCCGCTTGCGACCACAGAGCTTGGGCGTATTGCCAAAGAAGCGGGCCTTCCCGATGGCGTATTAAATGTCATCAACGGTACCGGCTCAGTCGTGGGGCAAACCTTATGTGAAAGCCCCATCACGAAAATGATCACCATGACAGGCTCTACTGTCGCGGGTAAGCAGATATACAAAACCAGTGCCGAATATATGACCCCCGTCATGCTTGAACTAGGTGGTAAAGCGCCTATGGTCGTCATGGATGATGCCGATCTTGATAAAGCGGCAGAAGATGCACTTTGGGGACGTTTTGCCAACTGCGGTCAGGTCTGCACCTGCGTAGAACGCTTATATGTTCATGCAGCAGTTTACGATGAGTTTGTGGCTAAATTCTTACCTATGGTGAAAGGGCTGAAAGTCGGCGATCCGATGGATGCTGATTCACAAATGGGCCCTAAGTGTAACCAGCGTGAAATAGACAATATCCACCACATAGTGCAAGAAGCCATCAAGCAAGGTGCAACCGTGGCCACTGGCGGTAAAACAGCAACGGTTGAAGGCTTTGAAGGCGGTTGCTGGTATGAGCCCACCGTGTTGGTTGACGTAAAACAAGACAACATCGTCGTGCACGAAGAAACTTTCGGCCCTATTCTGCCTATCGTTAAAGTCAGTAGTATGGAGCAAGCGATCGAGTTTTGTAACGACAGCATTTATGGTTTAAGCGCTTACGTACACACCCGAAGCTTTGCCAATATTAATCAAGCTATCAGTGATTTAGAGGTTGGTGAAGTGTATATCAACCGCGGGATGGGTGAGCAGCACCAGGGCTTCCATAACGGCTGGAAACAAAGCGGTTTTGGTGGTGAAGACGGCAAGTTTGGCCTTGAACAATACCTTGAAAAGAAAACCGTTTACCTTAACGAGGCGTAGTTTTCCAGTGGAATTGATATAGCACCAACGCTTACTGACGGTCTAAATAAGCTCGAGCAAAGTTTAAACAAACATAACAATAATGCGCTAGCCCAGAGTCAGTAAGTAACGTGCCCTACAGCCCAAAAGGGTAAACCTAGCATTAGGTTTACCCTTTTTTATTGCTCTTCTACCGTGAAATACATTGATATAAAGTAGCTTTAGTGAGGTAAAACCGGTATTTAGGTAATTTTAGTCACGCTTTTTCTACCCCGAGCAATGCTAAATTTACACACTCTTTCACGGCTGATGGGCTTGGTGCACGAGGTACGCGGGCGATCAAGGGGGCGTCCAGTAAGTGTTCCAAGCTTTGAATGTTTTCGTCTAAAAACGGCATCTCAGGCTCAAGTATATTGGCGACCCAACCGGCGATATTAAGACCGTCCTGCTCAATGGCTTGCGCTGTTAATAACGCGTGGTTAATGCAACCTAACCGCATACCAACGACTAAGATCACCGGTAACTTTTGGCCAACGGCAAAGTCAGATAAAAACTGTTCGTGGCCTTGGCTATTTTGACCAAGGGGTAAACGCCAACCTCCCGCTCCTTCTACTAAAAGCAGATCGCTTTTTTTCTCACTTAAGGCGGCATAGCCTTTTGTTATGGCATCTAATTCAATGGGAGCCCCCTGACCTTTAGCCATTAATTTTGCACAGGCTAAATGTGGCGCGATAGGCTCTGCAAACGCAATAGGATTTACTTCATCGTAACTAAGTGCAGTATTACTTGCTTGTTGTAACGCCAGTGCATCTTCATTTCTAAGGCCCGCCTGCGTCACATCGCAACCAGCGGATACGGGTTTATATGCCGCTGTTGATAAGCCAGCGTCATGACATGCTGCTAGTAACGCGCAGCTGACAAAGGTCTTACCCACTTCTGTATCAGTGCCTGTCACGAAATAAGCGTGTTGCTTACTTTCTTTTAAAAGCCTTTGATTTGAGGACACTTGCTTTAAAGAGCTTTGATTAGTGCTGGGGGAGTCTAGCGACATGGCGCTTTCCTTAACATATTGGTAATAACGGTGATGAAAACGGTGATGATGCGCACCTATGAGCTGCTCAGCTCAATATTAGCTAATTGGCTTTACCAGCGTTAAGAAACACACATTGTACGTCAAGGGTAACCCTTGATTTCGGCCAAATGTGTTTTGATAGAACAGCTCAAGTGCGTCTAGCGTGTCACGCCTAATGGCTTTTTGTTGCGTGTTGCTGGTAACGACATTAGCGCCGATGCTCTTTATTGACCCAAGTAACTCGCGCACATCTTTATGCCATGTCACGTAACGTTTCTGCTGCGTGGTCACCTGTAATCCAGCCGCTTTTGCCGCACTTGACCATGTATCGGCTGACGCAAATTGATTGATTTTGCGATGACTAGCAACATGCTGCCAACATTTATCTAGTTCATGCATGGAGCCTTCGCACATGATCGCAAGTACGCCACTTGCCCCTGAGGCTAATACACGGTTAATCTCGGTACATACTTGAGTACTGTTTTTACACCACTGCAGCGCCATGGATGAGAATACGCCACCTGCCGCGCTATCCCCTAGCGGCAGATCTTCTGCATCCCCTTGAAGCCAGCTAATATTATGGTTAAGGGTTGCGTTAACGCTTTGCTCTTTTGCGTGCTTTAGCATACCTAAGGCCAAGTCCATGGCCAAAATATGTGACGTGTGCTGCGTATTAACACTGGCTAATTCACGCGTTACCCGCCCAGTGCCGCAGCCAATATCAATAATGCGTTTGGGCAATGTTAGATTGTTGTTGTGACATATTTCAACGAACAACCCCAAGGCATCATTCGCGATATCGATTTGAACTTGCGCTGCAGCATCGTAGCGCGTTGCTGCTCGGCTAAACTGTTTGGCAATACGAGACTTGAGTTGCTGTTCATGGTTAATATTCATGTTAGCAATATTACTTTTAACGCTTTCTATTCGCCCACCATTTGCTGCGGGGAGAATCTTAGCGGCTGAATGGTTAGCACAAACATTTACCTTACAAGCCCCAGATAAAGCGGCATTACTGGTCATCGGGTAACTCCCCCATCACAAACGCCAAGCCATCCACTAAGGCTTGAATATCTTTTTTATGGTGAGAGGCACTCAAGGTTATGCGCAAGCGATCTGTTCCTTTAGGCACAGTCGGCGTGCGAATGGCGATGATCCACAATCCCATTTCGCGCAGCCGCTGACTGATGGCTAATGTACGTTTTGGGCAACCAATGATAATAGGCTGAATAGCGGTGATAGATGGCGTCAATGGGATACCAGCTGCAGTTGCCAGCCTTCGAAATTCATCGATATTCTCTTGCAGCAAGCTTCGCTGCTCACTTTGTTGAATTGCTTGCAAACTCGCCAAGGTGGCTACGGCTTGCGCGGGCGGCATAGCCGTACTGTAAATGTAGTGCTTAGCAAAATTACTTAAATAATCTATTAAATCTTGGCTACCGGCGATAAATGCCCCTGAGGTACCCACCGCTTTTCCGAATGTAGCCATTAACACAGGTACCTGATGTTGGCTCAAACCCGCTTGTTCAACTGAGCCCATACCGGTTTGTCCTAATACGCCGAAACCGTGAGCATCATCGACCATAAGCCAAGCGTTATGTTGCTCACTGATACTCGCTAACGCTTGTATCGGTGCTTGATCGCCATCCATGCTGAATACACCTTCGGTTACCAGCAATACGTCTTGTTCTTTGCCTGACTCTTCAGTGTTGTTAGCGCGTATCTTACTCAGCTGAGTCTCTAAGTGGGTGCAATCATTGTGCACAAATCGGCGTAAAGTCGCATCGCTGCCCATGGCACCATCAAGCAAAGATGCATGCATTAACCTATCGGCCAGTATGTAGCCCTGCCCGCTATCTCGAAGAGCACAACAGTGAGCATTGGCCTGAAAAAGAGCCTGACATACAGCTTGATTGGCCGCAAAACCAGAGTTAAAGAGCATCACCGCTTCACGCTCTAGCCCTTGAGCTAAGCTGTCTTGCAGGTCTTGATGTGCTCGGGTGTGGCCCGTTACCAAAGGTGATGCACCACTGCCACCGCCAAATTGACCAATACCATCTACCCAGCCCTGCATTACAGCCGTTGATTGGCGCATACCCAGGTAATCATTGCTGGAGAAGTTTAAATAATGCTGACCGTCCACCTCGATCAGCGCACCAATGGCGGAATCAAGGGTGGTGACTTGGCGAAATAAGTTGTTTTTGCGCCGCGCAGCAAGCGCGGTTTGAATAAAATCGAACGCCATTAAATGTTTACTGTTTCTGGTTTTTTCTGGGTAGCATCATAGAACATTTCAGGTGTTCGAGGTGCTTCATTGGTTTCAATTTCATCTAACAAAGCGGCTTGATGAGCTTCATCAGAATATTCTCGCGTTTGCTTGGCATTGATGCCCAATTTTTTGAACAGCATCACGTCTTCGTGCGTCTCGGGGTTTGATGTGGTCAGTAGCTTGCAACCATAGAAAATCGAATTAGCACCGGCCATAAAGCACATGGCTTGCATTTGCTCATTCATGGCTTCACGCCCAGCAGATAAGCGCACGAACGATTTAGGCATCATGATACGGGCAACGGCGATAGTACGAATAAACTCGAAATAATCTAAGTCTTCTACGTTTTCCATTGGGGTACCTTTGACCTTCACCAACATGTTAATGGGCACACTTTCTGGTTGATGCTCCAAATTGGCCAGTTGCATCAATAAACCACTGCGGTCTGAGCCTGTTTCCCCCATACCAACAATACCCCCTGAACACACATTCATGCCAGCTTCTCGTACTGCATCTAAGGTATTTAAACGGTCTTGGTAGGTACGTGTGGTGATGATATCACCATAGAATTCTGGTGATGTATCCAGATTATGGTTGTAATAGTCAAGACCCGCTTGTTGCAATGCAGTGGCCTGCTCGCGAGTTAGCATGCCCAGAGTCATACAGGTTTCCAGGCCAAGTTTTTTAACTTCACGCACCATATCAGTCATATAAGGCATATCGCGCTCTTTAGGGTTACGCCAAGCGGCGCCCATGCAAAAACGGGTTGAACCAGCTGCTTTTGCCTCGCGAGCGCGTTGAATGACTTTCTCGATTTCCATCAAGCGTTCTTTTTCAAGTCCGGTATCATAGCGAGCACTTTGCGGGCAATATTTACAATCTTCTGGGCAAGCACCCGTTTTAATCGACAGTAAAGTACTGACTTGTACGTAGTTCGGGTCGAAATGCGCTCTGTGTACGCACTGGGCTTTAAACAATAAATCGTTAAATGGCATGGCGAATAAGGCGTTTACTTCTGCTAACGTCCAATCGTGGCGTACTTCACTTGCGCCATTGCTACTAGGTGCGTCGACATTGACTGACATACTTGGTCCTTTACTTCATAATAATTCGCGCTTAGTCTAAGTCCGCCCAGCACATTGTCAACTTAAGTTCTTTTTAAACTTTACAAGTGAGTGTTTTTTGAACGATTCAATTCAGGCTAATCTCGCCTTTGACCAACAACATATTTGGCACCCCTATACGTCAGCTATCGATCCACTACCTTGTTATCAAGTGTCCGGGGCACAAGGTGTGCATATTCATCTAGCCAGTGGCGAAACGCTCGTTGATGGATGCTCATCTTGGTGGACAGCCATTCATGGCTACAATCACCCAATATTAAACGCCGCGGCTAAAGCGCAAATTGATAACTTCTCCCATGTGATGTTTGGTGGTTTAACCCACCAACCAGCAATTGATGTGTGCAAAAAGTTAATCGATGTAACGCCTGCCGGCTTAGAGCGCGTTTTTCTGGCAGACTCTGGTTCGGTATCAGTGGAAGTCGCCATGAAAATGGCATTGCAGTACTGGGCGTGTCAAGGCTCGCCAAATAAGCACAAATTTATTACCCCGCGCAATGGGTATCATGGTGACACGTTCGCCGCTATGTCAGTATGCGATCCCGTAAACGGCATGCATTCTTTGTTCACCGATGCTCTCGCCCAACAGATTTTTGCGCCGGCGCCACAGACGCGTTTTGCGCAAACATGGAACGAAGATGACATCGCGCCACTGGAAGAGTTGATCCAGCAACATCACAATGAGCTCGCTGCGCTAGTGATTGAGCCTGTGGTGCAAAATGCCGGCGGTATGCGTATTTATCACCCAGAATATTTAAAGCGTGCACGTCAATTATGTGATGACTATGGTCTATTGCTGATTTGCGATGAAATTGCCACTGGCTTTGGCCGTACTGGCAAACTGTTTGCCTGTGAACATGCTGATATCAGCCCAGATATAATGTGCGTCGGTAAAGCCCTAACCGGTGGCTATGTGACGCTTGCTGCCACAATATGCACAGAAGATGTTGCACAAGGCATTTGCCAAGGCAGCCCTGGGGTATTTATGCATGGGCCAACCTACATGGGTAACCCATTAGCGTGCGCTATTGCCAATGCCAGTTTAGATATTATTGCCACCGGCGCTTGGCAGCAGCAGGTAAAAAACATTGAGCAACAATTAAAACAAGAGTTAGCAAAATGTGCTGAGCTTGAAGGTGTGGCGGATGTGAGGGTGCTAGGCGCAATTGGTGTCGTAGAGTGCAAATCTGCTGTAGATGTGGCCTTGTTGCAGCGAAAATTTGTTAAGGCAGGCGTATGGATCCGTCCTTTCGGTAGGCTTATTTACATCATGCCGCCTTATGTTATTCAACCAAAGGAGTTGCGCCAATTAACACAGGCAATTTATGCCGTGCTGGCTTAATTAGAATCGGCCTGATAAGGGCGCTACGCGCACGCGTATCAGTGCATCACAGGTGGCGTAATGTTCATGTGTTTAACTTGCTGAGCTAGTAACGTCGCCGCTGGATCGTCGGGGCATTGGCGAATGAAATATTGATAATCAATGATCGCCAGCTGCGGACAAGCCAATTCATGCAACAGCACTCCCCGATCTCTGCGCTCATAAGGGTTATTGGGGCACAAAGCAATCAACAGCTCAATACTTCGCAGTGCTTCTTCGTAGCGTTTGGCGTTGATTAAAGACGCTTTAAGTTGATTTAACATGTGAACGACCACTTCATCACAACTTGCTGTTTCGAGCGCTTCTTTGGGCATAGTTTCATCGTCAATTTCCTCAATGACCTCAAAATACATTTGCTCTAGTATTTCTTGGCTGAGAATACGCCCATCGTTTGGGTCAATAAATAAGCTGGTGCTAACCACAGGGGAATCAGAATACCCCCCTACATTGCATGGCTGGGATGAAACAGCGCCATTTGGCAATGTTGCTTCGACTTCTGGCGGAGTAATATCGCAGCGCAGCAAAAAATGCCCAGGGAAATTAACACATGCCACCTTAAAACCCAGGTGTTGTGCCACGCTACTGAAGACGATCCCTAAAGTCACAGGCGTACCACTGCGATAATCAAGAACCTGGTGCAAAACACTTTGACGCTCTACTTCATAGGGGCTTACTTCACCTCTTAAATGTGAGCCGCTAAAGGCTAAATCTCGATAAAAGAACTGAATTAAACGCTCAAACGCAGCCTGATCGGGTTGTGATATATGTGCCATTACCCTGGCTTGTTTGGCCCAGCGCTCCACTTTTCGCAAGCATGTGCAGATGTCTTTTTGCGCACCTACAATGTGCTGGCTAGCAATAAGTCCTGCGCGCGCCAGCTGGTTGTTTTGAATGGCTTGCTTTATCAACTGCACTGAAAAATATACCTCATCCGTAATCTATATATTTTATCGGAAGATGAGGCGTATTCTTGATAAGAAATTTAGTGGAAAGTTGTGAACTCAGTTCAACAAATAAGCGCAGTCCTGCCTGAAAAAATCAGGCAGTGGGTCTGTGTTGTTGTTAAGCGAATAAAATCGGTTGCTTACTGATCGCGACCAAAGCGGTGAAGGCTATCCAGCTTAACGCCCCCACTAAACCGACGACACGCATAAAGTTAGTTCGTGCCATTTTCAGCGCTAATGCCACCATAAACACATACATAAACAAACCAATTAACTTCTCCGTTACCCAAGGGGTGACGAATGGGTATTGGCTAAGCATGACACACAAAGTCGCAGCGCTTAGGATCAGCAAGGTATCAACGACGTGTGGGGTAATTTTCACCCATTTTTTTTGCAACATACTTGAATTGGTCATCGTCCAAAAAAAGCGTATAACAAATAACAAAACACTTAGTGCTATGCAGGTTAAGTGTATGTGTTTGACTGCTGTGTACATGGGTTGGTCCTTATGATGTTAATCGTATTTTACGTCGATTACCTAAATTAGAATCAGGTTAGGTAACAAAGAATTGGGGCGCATATTAACGCACAGAACCCTGACTGGCACTCTCAATATGATGAATATTTTCACTCAACAAAGCCACCAAATTTGGGTCAAACTGCTCTCCTGCCAATGCTTGTATGCGTTCCAACGTTTTTTCAACTGACCATGCTGCTGTTTCTTGTGCTGGGCACCGCATGACACTGTAGGCAATGGCGATAGACGCCACGCGTGAATACAAGTGAATATTATCCCCTTTCAAACCATTGGGATAACCCTGCCCATTCCAGTATTCATGATGCTCTTTGGCAATCGTTGCGGCAATTTTGATCAATGGCTTGTTTGACCCTTTTAATAGTTTATAGCCAAAGTTGGTGTGCTTATCGATTGAGTCAACATCGTCTTGTGTGAGCTGCTCTAATTTGAATAACGCATGGGTAGACCCGCATAAATTACCCACATCGTGTAAGGGCACCGCCGAGGTTAATAGTTTTAGCTGTGATTTGTCTAAATTCAGCGCTTTCCCTAATACCTTGCACACATCGACTATGCGTTGCGTGTAGTCAAGACTGATTGCCCCGTCTTCAGTGACTTGACCTAAACGCTCAATAATTTCTCGTTGTGTGTCTTCGATATCCTTGGTCAACATAATGTTGTCAAAAGCGATTTGCACATTTTGCGAGAAAATTTCTACTAGTTTCTTCTGGGAATCAGTTAACCTTTTTGGCAAGCCTGACAAGTAGAGTAAAGAGCCGGAACCTCGTTTACTCTCACAATACGCTACCAGATACTCATCTTCGTAGATCAAAGACTTGTCGGTCAGTGCTGCACGACACGCTTCTAAGTGCTCACCTGATAACACCGTTGGTAACGACTTACCCGCCGCCCTCTTGTACTCACCTTGTCCGGTAAATACATAAAGCTGCTCTAAAGAATTTAAACGTGATGTCTCCAAGGACTTAGGTCCTGCAACGGCGCAGGTCAAGTATGCTGCATCTTTGCTGCCCCCGAGCAAAGATGAGAGTTGCTGTACTATGCCCTCAATAAAGTGCTCAACGGAATGGGTTTGGAATAGGTTAGCTGATGCTGAGATAATCTTTTCCAGTCCAATACGATTCTCATCGATTGCCACTATGTCACGATAAGACCGCAGCGCGGCTATAACCACTGTGAACAGCTTTTGCGCGGTTAATTCGGTTTTAGATTTATAGTCATTGATATCATAATTGATAATTACATCACGCTCTGGAGCTTGACCTGGTTGCCCTGTACGTAAAATGATCCTGATGAAATGGTTATTCGCTTCATTGCGAATAAAGTCAGCAATTCTTAAACCTGCATCATCGGTTTCCATCACTACATCTAATAAAACGACGGCAATGTCTGGTTCACTCAGCAATATTTCACGGGCTTGGGCACCATTGTATGCACTCAGGAACTTTAAATTTTTATTTTGAAACTCAAAATCATTCAACGCCAGTTTTGTTACAGCGTGAATTTCTGGCTCGTCATCGACAATGAGAATTTTCCATGTGCCTTGGTACTGAACTGCGTCTTCATCGGTATCGTCTGCAAATAACAACTCGTCGTTCATTCTACCCTTCCCTTCGCTTGCGCAATTATCATTCTGATTTCGTTGTACAACTATATGCATGTCTAAAATAGTACGCTTTTCAAACAGTTGCAATCCTGCAGCATGCTAAGCGCTGGCAAAACACCCAAGCGTAATACGTGGTAGGTCGTTTAAATCGTTAATCGAGTGGACGTGCTCGAAGCCACAGTTTACTAGCAGTGCTTTTACCCCTTGCGCTTGCTGATATCCATGCTCAAAAACAAGCCAACCGCCGCTAGGCAAAAACGTTATCGCTTTACCAATGATAATGCGAATATCGTCTAAGCCATCTTTGCCTGATGTGAGTGCGCTGGCGGGCTCGAAACGTACGTCACCTTGTTGCAGGTAAATGCTATCGTCTTCCACATAGGGCGGATTGCTGACGATTAAAGAGAACAATTTATGCCGATGTTTTTGCTGATTGTCTTGCCGATCGTTTTGCTGGGATTGTCGCTGATCTATTTGTGGCTGTTCTAGCGCACTAAACCAATCGCTTTGAATAAACTCTATCTGTGGCAACGAGTTTAACTGGGCATTTTGCTTAGCAAGCGCCACCGCATCTGCACTTTTATCGATACCCATTACCTGCCACTTGGGTCTCTCACTACCCAATGCGAGGGCAATTGCTCCTGTACCCGTGCCAAGATCAAGCACGCTAGCATCGTCAGCTAACGGAAGATTAAGCACAGTTTCAACTAATAATTCGGTTTCAGGGCGGGGAATTAACGTCGCGGGGGACACACGTAAACGCAGGCTCCAAAAGTCACGATATCCCAACAGATAAGCGATGGGATAACCCGTTTTGCGTTTTGCCACTAGTTGCTGAAAGGCGCTCAATTGCGCCTCATCTAAATGCTTTTCTGGCCACGTCATCAAGTACGCTGTTTCACATTGTAAAACGTGGCACATGAGCAAACGGCTATCCAACGCGGCGCTATCACTGTCAATGAATTGCGCCTTTGCCAGTGCTAATTGCTCGGCGATACTGTGGCCGCTAAGAGCACGTTGCAGGGTGCTCATTGAATTTAGCCTTCGTCAGATAATGACGCTAACAAATCAGCTTGGTGCTCTTGACGAATAGGTTCAAGCACCGCGTCTAAATCACCTGCCACCACGTCATCTAGACGATATAGGGTCAAATTAATACGGTGATCGGTCACTCGCCCTTGAGGAAAATTGTAAGTACGAATACGCTCGGAGCGATCGCCACTTGCCACCAAATTGCGCCTAGTAGAGGTTTCTTCTGCTTGACGCTTTTCTTCTTCAAGTTTGTTTAAACGTGATTGCAATACCGCCATGGCTTTTGCGCGGTTTTTATGTTGTGAACGCTCATCCTGACATTCCACCACAATACCAGACGGTACGTGAGTAATACGAATAGCGGAGTCGGTTTTGTTAACGTGCTGACCACCGGCGCCCGAGGCGCGAAACGTATCAATTTTAAGGTCGGCTTTATTCACTTCAATCGCTTCGGATTCTGGTACTTCCGGCATAACCACCACGGTACATGCTGAAGTATGAATTCGCCCTTGCGATTCAGTTTCAGGCACGCGCTGAACGCGGTGACCACCTGATTCAAACTTAAGCACTCCATAGGCGCCATCACCAATAATATTCGCAATCACTTCTTTGTAACCGCCATGGTCGCCTTCATTCATGGTAACCACTTCGACTTTCCAGCGACGTGCTTCAGCGTAGCGGCTATACATGCGGAACAAATCCCCAGCAAAAATTGCCGCTTCATCACCGCCTGCACCTGCGCGTATTTCAATGAAGCAATTGCTTTCATCGTTAGGATCTTTAGGGAGCAACAGTATCTGCAATTCATCTTCATACTGTTCAATGGCTTGTTTAGACGATTTATATTCTTCTTGGGCCATTTCACGCATTTCAGGATCGCTTTCTTGCATCATTTCTTGCGCAGATTCAAAATCTCCCTGAGCACCTTGATAATCTGCAAAACATTTGACCACACCCTCGAGTTGCGAGTATTCCTTGGTCAATGCACGGTATTTATCTTGATCGGCAATAATTTCAGGCTGACTAACTAATGCCTGTACCTCTTCAAAGCGCTCCGTTAATGACTCTAATTTACGCTGAACTGATTCTTTCATGTTATTCCTGCTAAGCACCTTTAATTTGCTGTGTACCTATTCGCCTCAAACCTGGCAGTAGTACCGAGCAACAAAGGTGTAAATGAAGTTACTTAGATGAGTCGTTTGCGCGAGCTAACCCTAGCGCATCCTGCAATAAACTCATATTTTTATTATCTTGCTGCATGGCAGCTTTTTTTAATGCTTTGGTCGGCGCATGTATTAACGAGTTCGTTAACTTATTCGCTAACTCTTTGATAACTTGCTCCGCTTCTTTACCGTCTGCTAACTGATTTAACGCTTTGGCAATTAGCGTGTCTCGCTGACTTTCACTTTGTTGGCGAAAATCGCGCAATACATCGATAGATGATTGCCCTTGGCGCCATTGCAAGTATTGCTGTGCTTGTTCTTCAATCATCTGCTCGGCTTGCAAAGCAGCATGCTGGCGCGACTCAATGTTCTTTTCAACGATTTGCTGTAAATCATCCACGGTATATAGGTAGGCATCATCGAGCTCACCCACTTCGGCTTCTATATCCCTAGGTACGGCTAAATCCACTAGGAACATGGGCTTGTGGCGTCTGTCTTTTAACGCGCGCTCAACTAAGCCTTTGCCGAGTATAGGTAACTGACTCGCCGTAGAGCTGATCACAATATCTGCGTCTTTTAAATGCGCTGGAATTTGAGTCAAGGTTAGGGTCGTTGCCCCTAACGGCTGAGCAATGGCTTCGGCGCGAGCCAGTGTTCTGTTGGCTACACTGAGTTTTTTAACCCCTTGCTCATGCATATGCTTAGCAACCAGCTCTATGGTTTCACCCGCACCGATAAGCAACACATTGCTTTTCTTTAATGAAGAGAATATATGTTTGGCTAATTGTACCGAGGCATAAGCCACTGATACAGCATTAGATCCAATTTCAGTTTCGCTGCGCACCCGCTTGGCCACTGAAAAAGTCTGTTGGAACAAGCGTTCAAAATCACTTTTAATCACACCAGAGTCTTTAGCACTGACGAAGGCCTGCTTGACCTGCCCTAAAATTTGCGGCTCACCTAATATTAATGAGTCTAAACCGCAGGCTACACGCATAATGTGTTTTATGGCGTCTTCTTGATGATATATGTAACTATTAAGGCCTAGTTCGTCCGCTTTAGCTTGATGGAATTCAGCTAGCCATGTTGTGAGGGCGTCTGCGGTTAGATTTTCCGCCTGCGCGTATATCTCTGTCCGATTGCAGGTAGAGACAATCACAGATTCATCAGCACCTGTTAAGTGTGCTAAAGATTTCAAGGCTTCGACCATAGCGTCCGGCGAGAAAGCAACTTTTTCTCGCAATTCTACTGGCGCAGTTTTATGGTTTATCCCAAAGGCAATTAAGGTCATGCGGAATACAGCTTTTTCATTAAACGGTGTTAAGGCCAGATCAGGGCGGCATTGTACGCAAAAGGTAAAACTATTGAAAGCACCCTGCTATGTATGTTCCTATAGCCTCCTTTCATTTTCTAAGTATGGTGCCTGTGAGCGTGCGTTCAACAATACATTTCGCATTACTTATTCTTATTACGATTTTACTCAGCGCGTGTGCTACGCCTCCCCCAACAAATATTCAGGTTAATAGTCAAGAACACCAAGCTAAGTTAAGCCAAATACAGCACTGGAAATTAAAGGGTCGTATGGCCTTTAAAGGTAGCGATGAAAAGTTCAGTGCGAATGTAAATTGGCAACAAATCGACGATAGCTACCATCTTTCTCTTAATACCATGTTGGGCATTAATATACTGACGATGCAGGGAGACAAAGAGTCGGCTGAGTTAAATACAGACGATGAGCAGTATCAAGACACGGATGCCAGCCATTTAATATGGCGAATTACCGGGTGGCAAATCCCAGTGTCGCAATTTCCTTTTTGGATCAAAGGCCAAGCTCAGCCCACTGATAAAGTCATTTATGCGCAAAGTGGCGTAATCGATAAGTTAATCCCTGTTTGTGACAGCTGTGCGGGTTGGCTGATCAGTTATCAAGACTATCACCAAGTGGATAATGTCTGGCTGCCCCACAATATAAAGCTCAATAATTCCGCTCTTGGGAACCAAATTTTAATCAGAGTAAATCAATGGACCAAACAATAGATTGGTGGCCAAGCCCCGCCAAATTGAACCTGTTTTTACACATTAATGGCCGTTACCCCAACGGCTATCATCAATTGCAAAGTCTATTTCAGCTATTGGACAAAGGCGATGAATTGGCATTTAATGTCACGCCCCATGCTGATATTACATTGCTCACGCCGATAGACGGGGTAGCGAATGAAGATAATCTTATCGTTAAAGCAGCACGTTTATTACAAGCACATACGGGCTGCCCCCAAGGCTGCGACATCCAATTACGTAAAGTGTTGCCCATGGGTGGTGGGATTGGTGGAGGATCGTCTAATGCAGCTACCACATTAATTGCCCTTAACTATTTATGGAAATGTAACCTAAGCCTGACAAAATTGGCAGAATTAGGCTTAGCGTTAGGTGCAGATGTGCCGGTTTTTGTCATGGGAAATACCGCATTTGCTCAGGGTGTTGGTGAGCAACTGACGCCTGTAAGTATTGTGCAAAAGCACTACCTGGTTGTGTTTCCTGAATGTCACGTGTCTACCGCCGAGATATTTAACGCGCCTGATTTGCCCAGAAACACACCACTTATTTCTCGGCAAGAGTATGATTTTGACCAAACGCATAATGACTGCCAGCAATTAGTCTGTAATCGCTTTGAGAATGTTGCAAATACATTACGCTGGTTGTTAGAATACGCGCCGTCTCGAATGACAGGCACAGGTGCTTGTTTATTTGCGGTCTTTACCGGTAACCAAGAAGCAGAAAACGTACTTGCTAATTTACCATCAGGTTGCTCAGGTTTTGTCGCCAAAGGAGTCGATGTGTCTCCCGTGCACGACAAATTAGCGCACCTAGGTAGCATTAGCTAGCGCAAGTAAAACGCGTCATTACGCGGCGAAAGGTTATATTAATACAGAGTATTTTTGGGATATCGCCAAGTGGTAAGGCAACGGGTTTTGATCCCGTCATTCGTTGGTTCGAATCCAGCTATCCCAGCCATTTTCACTTTTACGCACTGAGGAATTTAACGTGCCAGACATGAAGCTTTTCGCTGGAAACGCAGTACCTGAACTTGCACAGAAAGTAGCCGACAGGCTGTATACCAAACTTGGCCACGCCAGTGTTGGGCGCTTTAGCGATGGGGAGATCAGCGTAGAAGTACATGAAAATGTGCGCGGCTCAGACGTCTTTATTATCCAATCTACTTGTGCACCTACCAATGACAACTTAATGGAATTGATTGTCATGATCGATGCATTTCGTCGTGCTTCGGCAGGCCGTATTACCGCAGTTATTCCTTACTTTGGTTATGCTCGTCAAGACCGTCGTGTGCGTTCTGCCCGTGTACCTATTACTGCCAAAGTCGTTGCCGATTTCTTGTCAAACGTCGGGGTTGACCGCGTATTGACCATCGACTTACACGCTGAGCAAATTCAAGGCTTCTTTGATGTACCTGTTGATAACGCCTTCGGTACACCGATTTTGTTAGATGATATGCGTCGTCGTAACATTGAAAATCCGGTGGTTGTGTCTCCAGATATTGGCGGTGTTGTGCGTGCTCGTGCGGTAGCAAAACTGCTAAACGATACCGACCTTGCCATTATCGATAAACGACGCCCTAAAGCGAACGTTGCTCAGGTTATGCACATCATAGGTGATGTACAAGATCGTGACTGCATCATAGTCGATGACATGATTGATACTGGTGGCACCTTAGCCAAAGCGGCAGAAGCATTGAAAGCCCATGGTGCTAAGAATGTTTTCGCTTATGCAACCCACGCTATTTTCTCGGGTAACGCGGCGCAAAATCTGCGTGACTCTGTTATTGATGAAATCATCATCACTGACAGCATTCCCCTTAGCCCGGAAATTAAAGCCCTTGATAAAGTGAAACAATTGACCTTATCAAATATGCTTGCTGAGGCCATTCGCCGTGTGAGCAACGAAGAATCAATCTCGGCGATGTTTGAATACTAATTTCTGCTGAGTACGAATCTATTGAGCCGCTTTCATAGCGGCTTTTTTGTGTCTATTTTTTGGTTTTATGTGGCTATTATCCGCTTAGCTTTAGCATATTGTGCTTATGTGGTACATAACTTGCGCTACAAGATTATCTTCACCTGTTTGTGGAATATCAATGCAAGAAGTTTGGCAGCTTATCCCTTACCCTTGGCTGGTTGTTGGCGGGTTAGTGGCTATCAGTGTTATCGCCATGTATCTGATAAAACGCTTTGTATTGGTGCAATTGCAAAGAATAAAGCGCACTGAAGGCCGACATGTTACTAGCGTGCTGCTTAACTCTTTGAGTAAACCGCTGAATATATTTATTCTTGTGCTCAATCTTTACCTCTTGCAATACCTGCTACTTAAATACGAATTGATATCCGATCAGTTTTACAAACAAGTAGATGTAACGGCGCAAATAGGCATTATCATCGCGCTGTTGGTTTTTGCTGAACGTTTTTGCAATCAATTATTGGTCAGTTACGCCGACACCTCAGAAGCGCTTCGCAATAGTCAGAGTATTATTCGAGGCACCGGTAAAATACTCATTATCGGGATTGGCAGTTTAGTCATTTTAGGCACCCTAGGAATTTCAATTACGCCCATTGTGGCATCTTTGGGTATTACTTCTCTTGCCGTGGCGCTCGCCCTACAACCCACATTAGAAAACTTTTTTTCTGGCGTACAACTGGTTATTGATAAGCCCATACGGGTCGGCGATTTTGTAGAGCTGGATTCAGGCGAGCAAGGCTTTGTCGAAAAAATTGGCTGGCGCTCTACGTGGATTAAGATGCTTCCCAACAATATTGTGGTGATGCCCAACAGCATGCTGTCCCAGTCAAAGGTGATCAATTATTACTACCCTGAAAAAGAGTTGTCTGTACCGGTCGATGTGGGGGTGCATTACGATTCAGACTTAGAGCACGTAGAGCGAGTGACCTTAGAGGTCGCGAGGGAAATATTGCATTCTCACAAATGGGGGATAGATGATTACGATACGTTTGTGGTTTTTCATACCTTCGATAGCTCAAGTATCAATTTTACCGTCATGCTGCGGGCTGAAGAATATTTTAATCGCTTCTTTATTAAATCAGCTTTTATAAAAGCGTTACATAAACGTTTTCGTCAAGAAGGTATCGTAATCCCCTACCCTATTCGCGCGATCAATACACAGCAAGAGCAGTCCCAGGAGTTAAATACCCCTCCCTAATACATATTGTAACCTTCTCCCCTCTCTTGCTGTTTTGGCTACAGAACGAATGGGTGGCTAGCTGGCCTACTTTAGATAGGCAAACAACGGAGATCTTTCTTGTTAACTCACTATGTCAGTGGTAACATTCGCCGCCCTTTTTATAGGGCTGCAAATTATCTTGTTTTGATAACGGGTTAATTTAGCGAACATAGTAGATTTTGGTCGCAGAAATCTACACTTAATTACTTACTTATTGGAGTTATCTCATGTCTGAAGGAATTTTCACTCTAGACGCAGAAGTCCGTACTGATTTAGGGAAAGGTGCGAGCCGCCGCCTACGTCACGAAGACAAAGTACCAGCTGTATTATACGGCCTAGGTAAAGAAGCCGTTTCTTTAACTTTGTCACATAACAAAGTTTTCCAAGCGCAAGAATTCGAAGCTTTTTACTCTCACGTTCTTACCTTGAATGTTGACGGTAAAAAAGTTGAAGCCGTTATTAAAGACATGCAACGTCACCCGTTCAAGCCTCGTGTAACTCACTTGGACTTTTTACGTGTTGATGCGAAGCAAGCTCTTCAAACAAACGTGCCTTTACACTTCGTAAACGAAGAAAAAGCAGAATCTATTAAAACTCATGGTGGCCACGCTGAGCACCACATGGTTGACGTAGAAATTAGCTGTTTGCCAGCTGACTTGCCTGAGTTCATCGAAGTTGACGTGACTAACGTTGAACTTGGTCAGACTCTTCACTTGTCAGACATCGTTCTTCCTGAAGGCGTAACGTCTGTTGAACTTGCTAAAGGCGAAGATCACGATCTAGCTGTTGTAACCGTTAAAACTGCTAAAGGCCCAAGTGTAGAATCTGAAGAAGATGATGCCGAAGGTGAAGAAGCTGCTGCGGAATAAGTTGTTTGTCTAACATACAACTCATTGTAGGCCTGGGTAATCCAGGCCTCGAATACAAATACACCCGCCACAATGCCGGTACTTGGTTAGTTGAAAACCTCGCCCGGATGCACAATTGTACGCTGAGTTTACAAAGTAAGTTTTTTGGTTATACCGGTCGTGTCACGATAGGTGGCCAAGATATACGTTTGCTCATTCCCACCACTTATATGAATAAAAGTGGCCAAGCGGTTGCGGCATTAGCCGGATTTTATCGCATTCCCCCTGAATCTATTTTAGTGGCCTATGATGAACTCGATTTGCCCCCTGGCATCGCCAAATTTAAATTAGGCGGCAGTTCAAGCCAAAATGGTATTCGCGATATTGTATCAAGCTTGGGAAATAACAAAGATTTTTATCGTTTGCGTGTGGGCATTGGCCACCCTGGCCATAAAGGCAAGGTATCAGGCTATGTGTTAGGCAAAGCCCCTGCGAAAGAACAAGAACAAATGGATGCCGCAATAGATGAAGGCGTCCGTTGTATCGAAATACTAATCAAAGATGATATGAAGAAAGCCATGAACCGGCTGCATTCATTCAAAGCAGAATAAGCACATCAGTTGATACTGATAATAAAGATAAAGAGGATCTAAAAATGGGTTTTAAATGCGGCATAGTGGGATTACCGAACGTTGGTAAGTCAACGCTTTTCAATGCTTTGACCAAAGCCGGTATCGAAGCCGCTAACTTTCCGTTTTGCACGATTGAGCCGAACACGGGCGTAGTGCCTGTTCCCGATCCTCGTTTAGACAAGCTAGCTGCTATCGTTAACCCAAAACGTATATTGCCTACCACGATGGAGTTTGTAGATATCGCGGGATTGGTTGAAGGTGCATCCAAAGGCGAAGGCCTAGGCAACAAATTCTTAGCTAACATCCGTGAAACCGATGCGATCGGTCATGTCGTTCGTTGTTTTGATAACGACAACATTGTTCATGTTGCGGGTAAAATTAACCCTCAAGACGATATCGATATTATCAACACTGAGTTGGCGCTAGCGGATTTAGAAACCACAGAAAAAGCCCTTTTACGCGTGGCTAAACGCGCCAAAGGTGGTGATGCCGATGCCAAGTTTGAACTTAAAGTACTTGAGAAAATTAAGCCGCATTTAGATGAAGGCGAGTTGTTACGTTCAGTTGAACTTGAAAAAGAAGAATTAAAAGCGATTGGCTACATGAACTTCTTAACGCTAAAGCCAACCATGTACATTGCCAACGTGAACGAAGATGGTTTTGAAAACAACCCATATCTAGATAAAGTACGCAGTATTGCTGAAGGCGAAAACGCCGTGGTTGTTGCTGTTTGCGCGGAAATGGAAGCAGAGATTGGTGAGTTAGAAGACGACGAACGTGCTGAGTTCATGGCTGAAATGGGCCTAGAAGAACCAGGGCTAAATCGTGTTATTCGCAGTGGTTACAGCCTTCTTAACTTGAACACCTACTTCACTGCTGGTGTACAAGAAGTGCGCGCTTGGACTTTCCCAATCGGTTCTACCGCGCCGCAAACGGCTGGTATCATTCATACTGATTTTGAGAAGGGTTTTATTCGCGCCGAAGTCATTGGTTACGACAACTTTGTTGAATTCAATGGTGAGCAAGGTGCCAAAGACGCAGGTAAATGGCGTCTAGAAGGTAAAGAGTACATTGTTAAAGACGGCGATGTTATTCACTTCCGCTTCAACGTATAGTTGTTTTTAAGATACGCTACCCGCTACCGTATCCCCCCGCTTTTTGAAAAAACAGAGCTTTTTAGCTCTGTTTTTTTATGCGTAGAATTTGGTCTTTTAAGTTTTCCCTGAGCGTTTAATTAGTTATTGGGGTTGGTATTAAATATTGGCTATACCCGTGTTCATCGACTAAAGCATTAAGGAAAAAACGCACTGTGCACTAGTATCACTTTAATTCACTATCACGTTACCTCGCGCATTGCACTTTAGTCGTGTGTTGCTCTGCTAAATTGGGGTATATTTAGTTAAGTCACTTAAACTCAAGGTAATTTCATCATGCGCTTTTGGCCTTTCATGCTGCTATGTTGCTTGTTCAATATTACAGTCCCTAATGCCAAAACGAGTGAGACCCTAAACATTGGCTTGTTAGTGGCCAGCAAGGGCCAGCGAGCGGCATACCATCAATTAGCAGAAGCATTTGAACAGCAGCATCAAGATCTACGGATTGTGTTTACGGTGCAAAATGACAAGCAGTACAAAGCATCAATAGAGAAGTGGTTAACCCAAAAAAATGGCTTTGATGTCGTATACTGGCAAGCGGGAGAGCGTATGGAGCAGTTTGCCTCCCAAGGCTTATTAGAGCCGTTAAACGATTTGTGGCAGAAGAATAACTGGCTCACGCATTTTCCTCAAAGGATAACGAGAACAGTGCAACAAGGAGACAGTTTATATGCAGTACCTTTCGCTTTTTATCAATGGAGTATCTATTACAAAAAATCACTCTTCTCTCGCATGGCGCTAACGCCGCCTAAAACCTGGAACGAATTTCTGGTTGTTTGTGCAACGTTAAAATCAAATGGCATTACGCCCATTGTGGTCGGCGGAAAACAAAACTGGCCTGTAGCGGCATGGTTCGACTATCTGAACTTACGTATCAACGGCCTCGCCTTTCATCAACAATTAATGGCTGGGAAAATAAACTACACCGAGCCAAGGGTAAAATCGGTTTTTAGCGCTTTAAAGCAACTTATCGATTTAGGCTATCTTTTATCGGGTAGCCAAGCAAAAAATTGGCAAGATGCTATGCCTTATGTATATAGAGACCTGGCAGGTATGACGTTATTGGGTAGTTTTGTGGAGCAACAATTTGTTGAGCAATTTCGTGACGATATTGGTTTTTTCCGTTTTCCACAAATAGACAGCAAAATTCCGTTATTCGAAGAAACGCCAATTGAGGTGTTTATGATCCCAAAAAATGCGCAAAACAAACCGGCTGCGCAATTGTTTCTGTCCTTTATTGGTCGCTCGGATATCCAGGAAAGTCTCAGTAAAAATTTGGGCTATCTGTCCCCGCATCTGCAAGCAACGCGAACCAACAATTACCATTCAAACCAAGAGCCGTATATCTTCGCTGATAACCACGATATTACCCAATTCTATGATCGTGACACCACAAAAAGTATGTCAGTCGATGGCATGCAACTCATGTCAGAGTTTCTTAATAATCCAGATGTTTCCCTGATCACGCACAAACTAGAACAAGTCCGCTTAAGGGCCTTCCCACAATCCAATATAAAATAGCGTTGTTAGCTTTTGTAGTGTATTTTTGTCGCGGTCTGTGAACCATTTTGGTAGTGACGAATGTTGGTGGCGCTAAGGTGGCAACATCAAGCATTCTATTCCGCATTTAGGCTCCTAATGCTTACCAACAGAGAATTTCCTACACGCATATCACACACTATTAGCTAAGAAATAACTAAAAATAGAAACCGAATGAAACCTATCTTTGATATACAGCCATCTATTGGCACCACACAAATCCCTTTGAATGCCCCCAGAGAGCAAGTACTAAAAACGTTAAATCAGCCTCTCAAATCCATCGATAAGTATCCTGAGCGCGAACTAGCAACAGATGCTTTCTACCGTAACGATCTGCATGTATCTTACGAAGGTGATCCAGCGGCAGTTGAATCAATTGAACTTGCGTATAGTGAACTATACGAAATCACCTTATTAGGCGAACCTATTCTGAGCCTACCGGTGAAAAGTGCACTAGCTAAGGTCGAAGCACTTACGGGGTGCACGCCAGTGACACATGATGACGGTTACACCTATGAAATTCCTGAGTTTGGATTATGGCTGTGGCGTGAATCAAACGATAACTTTGATGAAAACGGTTTTTACTTTTTTACTATTGGCATTAAAGCTGTCCGCTAATATCGCTCAACAGGCTAACGAAGTTGAGCTAACATAGGTGTTGATGAGCCTGTGGAGCTTACTTGCAGCCTAGCGGATAAAGGTCAAACCGTTAGCAATTCCTTGTGGAGCCCCAATGTTTCGGTGTTTAACCGTAAATGCGTTTGAATTCTCGACTGAACTGAGATGAACTTACGTAACACACTTCCATAGCAGCTTCGCTGACATTCGTTCCAGCTGCAATCCTCATTGCTGCGTTGTTTGATACCAATTCAAATAAATAATTGCGATCTGAGCATTCGTTCAGCGAATTTTGAATAAGCCGTCTGTGTACTGCCCTGTTGCTGCAATTCAAATACCGTGAACACAACAAGCCCCGCAGTTAAATTCCCTCTGGGCAAGTTTCAAAATGAATTACTCTGTATTGCGTTAACTTGAAAGAGCACCACAAGTTCTTTGTATGTTAACCATTAATTCTGACATCACCTTTGTATTTAATGCGATGTATGTGCCTTCAATCAGCCGAGACAATTGAGACCGATGAAAATTTTGTTCAGTTTCCTCAAAAAGATGGGATTAATACAAAAAATGGTTTGGTTTTAGCGGCTCAACTTCTAGTAAAACAAATCTATTTAACCTGAGGAATTACAAAAACGGGCTTATTTTGTTAATTTTTTACTCACAATTAGATTAAATTCACACCAGCTGTTTATTATGCGAGCAAACAAACATTTTGACTTAAAAAAACGGTTGACGACTAAAAGCCTAATCAGCATAATACGCGCCTCTTCTGAGAGGGAGAGAAGGAATGGCTACATAGCTCAGTTGGTTAGAGCACATCACTCATAATGATGGGGTCGCAGGTTCGAATCCCGCTGTAGCCACCATTTCCTGTTTTACTCTATTTCGCATAGAGAAGCAGGGAAGAAAATGTGCGGGAGTGGTGGAATTGGTAGACACGCTGGATTTAGGTTCCAGTGCTTCACGGCGTGAGAGTTCGAGTCTCTCCTTCCGCACCATGTTTGGGATATCGCCAAGTGGTAAGGCAACGGGTTTTGATCCCGTCATTCGTTGGTTCGAATCCAGCTATCCCAGCCATATTTAGTGATGAATATCACCAGTATATGCTTAAAAAGCCAGACATTAGTCTGGCTTTTTTCGTTATGGCGCTAAATTTTCTATAATTACGCTTTTCCACCCTTTTTCCTTCCCTTTTTACTCCCCTTTTCCCGTTTGAACCTAGACACACCCAGCTTTACGCGGCACACTTTATTCCAATCATCATATAATTAAAAATTACGGAACGTCTTTTGATTTCTGAACTTGTCAGTTTTATCAACAATATATTATGGGGTGATGGTCAGGTATTGATTTATCTGCTTATCATTGCCGGTGTTTGGTTTACCTTCAAACTAAACTTTATTCAGTTACGTCATTTCACTCACATGTTCGGTGTCATGAAAGGCAGTAACAAAAGTGACAAAGCGGGGATCAGTTCTTTTCAAGCACTGTGTACCAGTTTATCGGCGCGAGTAGGCACAGGTAACTTAGCCGGTGTCGCGGTAGCGATTTCGTTAGGCGGAGCTGGCGCTGTCTTTTGGATGTGGGTGATTGCTTTACTTGGTATGGCAACTGGCTTTGCTGAAAGTGTTTTAGGCCAACTCTATAAAGTACGTGATGATAACGGCGAGTATCGTGGTGGGCCCGCTTATTATATTCAGCAAGGATTAAACAAACGCTGGTTGGCAATCACCTTTGCACTCTTTTTGTTTCTTGGTTACGGCTTTATCTTCAGCGCCGTGCAAGCCAACACCATTACTGATGCGCTGAATTTCGCTTATGATATCCCTACCCTGCACTCAGGCTTAGTGATCATCGCTCTAGCGGCACTTATCGTAGTGGGCGGGCTTCGTGCAATTGCCCGATTTGCGGAGTGGGTTGTTCCTTTTATGGCAGTGGGCTACGTAGCGGTAACCTTATTCGTGACCATTATGAATATCGATATGCTTCCTGGGATGCTCATGGACATCATCAAATCAGCCTTTGGCTTACAAGAAGCTGGTGCGGGAGCATTAGGCGCTGCCTTTAAAAATGGTGTACAGCGGGGGCTTTATTCGAACGAAGCGGGCTCAGGTAGTGTGCCTCATGCCGCCGCGAGTGCCACACCTAACCCTAATCATCCGGTTTCACAAGGTTATGTGCAAATGCTTGGGGTGTTTATCGACACCATGATTTTGTGTACCTGTACCGCGTTTGTAATATTGCTTGCGGGTGGTTCATCAAGCGATCAGATGGAAGGTATCCGCTTAACCCAAAATGCCATGAGCAGCCATTTAGGCGGTGGCGGAACAGAATTTGTTGCAGCCGCCATCAGCTTGTTTGCTTTTACCTCTGTGGTAGCCAACTACGCCTACGGCGAAAGTAACCTGCATATGTTTAAGCTTGATAACAAACTTGGCAGAGCGTGTTACACCACAGGTTATTTGGCGATGATTTTGTGGGGCTCTATGGCCGCGTTACCAGAGGTTTGGGCTGCTGCGGATATGGCACTGGGCTTGATGACGGTGATTAACATTATTGCTATCGTGATGCTAACCCCAACCATAGTCGCCATTAGTAAAGACTATTTTGAAAAACACAAAAATGGTAAAAACATGGAATATCGTACCGGGGATTGCGAGATTCAAGGTGAAAGCGAAAAGGGTATTTGGGACAAGAGCGAGTAAACTTACTCACTTCTAAGGCGACTTATTTGCTTGTCTCCTTTTAAAGTAAACTACCATTAAAAAGCCGCTGATACGCAATATCCAGCGGCTTTTCACTATCCCATTTACTGTTCTGGCGTGTTTAGAAAACTAATTCGATGTCTCGGAAATTAGTCTAGCAACGATTAACCCCAAGGCACGTTGCTGCTTTTCATCTGTGAGCTTTCCTTGCTCATCGAACGCTGTCATTCCGCCACCAATGGCCAATTGCTCAGGGATCACCATCACCTGAATATTGCCAAGTAGCATGCGAAGCGGCACTAAACCACGCAGCCCTCCAAGCGCGCCTGGGGATGTAGACGCAAGTGCGGCAACCTTGTCGGTGAAGGCTGATAACGGCCGTTCTTTCTCAACATGGGGGCGTGAGATCCAATCAATGCTATTTTTAAGCAATGCAGAAAACGAGCTATTGTATTCAGGTGACGCAATAAACATCCCTGAATGCTCAATAAACAGTTGTTTCAGTTTAATTGCATTTTCAGGTAACCCATTGGTGGCTTCATCGTCTCCGTCATAAATCGGCATGGGAAAGTCTCTTAAGTCGATAAATGTTGCATCCGCGCCCTGCTCTAACGCCAATTCATAAGCGACCTTAGCCAATTTTTTATTAAGTGAATCTTTACGGGCACTGCCCGCTAAAAAGAGTATTTTCGGTGCCATAATTTTCCCGTTTAGTGATCCGGTAATTGGTATAAAGTAAATCAGTTAGAGGTAAAGTGCATTATGAGTTGGATAACGACCATCACAACTAATAATGGCAATATCCAACGGCTCATTTTTGACATTTGCTCGTTGGATATTCTAAAGCTTGAACGCTCAAGCAAGGGTACAACAACTAACAGGGCGATAAACAACACGCCCAAAATAATTAAAACTGTCAATTCATGCTTCTCCTCATGCAGTCAAAAGCGATCGATGGGCTTATCAAGCTTCCTCGTTATTAACTTTCATTCGTACTGGACTTTATATCAAGCCGGTTAACCCGCACCGTTACTGGCAATCCAGCGTTTAACATCACTTCTTACCACTGACATGGGGCGGGCACCGGGTAAAAGCAATAGGTCATGAAAACGTTTCAAATCGAATTCACTGCCCAGCTCTCGCTCAGCCATGCGGCGTAACTCAACAAACTGCAGCATGCCAAGTTTGTAACCAAGGGCTTGGCCCGGTAGCGCCATATAGCGCTCGACTTCTGCGATCACATCCGTCATGCCCGTGCCTGTGGTTTCATGGAAGTATTCAATTGCTTGTTCACGTGTCCACTTTTTACGGTGCAACCCGGTATCCACGACTAAGCGCACCGCACGATATAACTCAGCTTGTAAGCGCCCTAAATCACCAAAGGGATCTTCTTCATACATGCCCATTTCTTTGGCGACTAGCTCAGAATAAAGCGCCCAACCTTCCACATAGGCATTAAAAGGCGCGTTTTGCCTAAGTAGACCTATATCTTGCTGTGCCATGTTAAGGGCAATCTGAAAATGATGTCCAGGTACGGCTTCATGGTAGGTAAGGGTTTTTAGAGAGAAGCTGGGTACAGCTGACATGTCCCGCAGGTTAATCCAAAAAATCCCTGGACGCTCACCATCTAATGATGGCTGGGAATAATAGCCGCCGGCTTCACCTGCTTCGGTGACTTCAGGAATACGTTTAACCTCAACCTTCTGTGTCGGCAAGGCGCCATAATACATATCGGTTTTAGCCATTATTTCGGCTATTTGTCCGTTAAGATCGGTTAATAGCTGCGCACGCCCCTCGTCACTGTCTTGATACAAAAATTCAGGTTGCTCAGCCAGCAAAACCATACGCTCGCCCACTGAGCCCTCATCGTAGCCTTGGGCACGCAGGATCGTATCCATTTCAGTGCTGATCCGCGCGACTTCATCTAACCCTAATTGGTGAATATCGTCCGGTGTGATGCTTGAATCGCCTAAATACCGCACCTCGTGCAAATACATCGCATCGCCGTTAGGCTGCGCCCAAATACCGTCGCCTTGTGGTGCATGCGCTTGGGTCGCCAATAAGGTGTCTTTCACGGTTTGATAAGCAGGATAAACCACATTGGTTAATGCCTCTTGTGCTTGTTTAATCAGCGCGGTTTGTTCATCTTGGCTTAGGAAAGTTTGTTCAAGTTTCTTGGTAAACGATGTTAATAAGGCATGCTCAGGAACCGGGCTGGCTAAAAAGTTCTCAAAATACGCTAGGGTTTTTGGATAGAGCTTTGTCGGTAATTGCACACCGTTCAATTTGTCCGTTTTGTATTTTTCTAGCACACCCGCAACGAGGAAATCAAAGTGCTGTAATCGTGCGATATAATCTTGTGCTTCTTCAACATTCGACACAGGCTGTTGCACTTGCATCACTTTAGGAACATCGATTAACGGCCCTGAAAGCTGGTTAATGATATAGGGTAAATGCCCGGCCCATGTGTCTATGTAACCGCCGTGAAATTCAGAGAAACCTGCGTAATAGCGTAAAATGTCAGTCACTATTTGTTGATGTCGTTTTTCATCTTGTGAGAAACCGTTGTTATCAACTTTCGCCACTGCCATAGCTGCCGTATTCATGTCATCTTGCAGTTTGCGCATGCCCATAGCAGAGAAATCAGTAAAACGTTTATTGTACCCGGCTCCCGCTAAGGATTCTGGAACACCTATTGCGGTGGATAGTAGCGGCTCATAACGCAAAAATTGCTTAGTGTACTGCTCCACCAAGGTTTGCAGCTGCCCTTGATTACGTTGGGTTTTAACCATGTCCTGTGCTTGCTGTGCATTCGGCGCTTGCAAAGCGCTGGCATCTTGGTCATGGGAAGTAGAACAAGCACTCACTAACGCGCTCAGCGCGAAGGGTATCAGTAGACGTTTTATCATTATTATTCTCCTAAAATGGTGTTCAGTTTTTTCTGATGAAAAGCAATGTGCCAGCTTAATGTAACCCCATGGCGTATTTCATGACTTGCTGTTTAATTACGCCGCCATTGTTAGCCAGTTTCAAAGCGATATTACGCGCTGCTTTGACTAACGGGTTGCGCTGTTTAAATGTGCTGTATATTGCATCCATTGCACTCATCATGAGTAAATTATCATTGCGCCTATTGGCTTCATACGCCGCGATATTTTCCGCTGTGGGTACACCCTCGTCGATGCAATTAAGTAACGCAGCCACATCTTTGAAACCAAGGTTAACGCCTTGACCAGCCAAGGGATTAATCGCATGAGCTGCATCCCCCACCAGCACAACTTGGTGCTTAACGTACTGATTCGCGTGCATTCGCATCAGAGGAAAATGGGCTGTTTTCAACACATCAAAATCCACTAACTCATCCGGAAACGCTTTTTTAATTTCCTGCTTAAGTGCAGTTTTCGATAATGCTTTTAAACGATTGATGTTGTCACTGGTGTTGTACCACACCAATGACGCAAACTGCCCATACATGGGCAAAAAAGCTACAGGTCCAGTTGGTATGAACTGTTGCCAGGTTATGTCTTGCTGGGCAGCATGGGTGATAATTTGAATAGCAAAGGCTTGCTGGCGATACTGCCACCCTTGAGTTCCAATATTCGCTGACGCTCGCACGCGAGAATGCAAACCATCAGCCCCAATTAACCATTGGCAAGTCAACTGACTCTCGTTAGCAAAATGCACTTCGGGGATCCCATGGGTGACTAGCTTGGTGATCTCACTTTGAGTAAACCAAGTCACATTTTCGCACTGGGACAACGCTGCATGCAGGCCGAGCTGTAAAATACGATTTTCAATTATGTAGCCAAGACGCTCTGCTTGAATATCAGCGCTATCAAAATCAGTGCGTGCTGATGAGTTCTCCCACACAGACAAACGCCGATAAGTGCACGTACGCATGTTTTCAATGTGTTGCCACGCTCCTAAAGACGAGAGTAATGATTGTGAGGTGACACTGATGGCTGACACGCGCATATCAGGCTCGTCAGTCGCCTCAAACGGTTTTGGCATATTGGTTTCAATCAACGCCACAGAAAATCCCTTTTGCGCTAACCCCAATGCCGTTGCTGCGCCGACCATTCCGCCGCCCACTATACAAAAATCAAACACCTAAGCTTCTCTTATCATTGGATTTTTCCAACGAGATTATCGTGATTATTAAATAACATAATGCGTTTCTAATGACTTAGTTAGCCTACCACATTTCTGGTTTTAGCCGCTATTGAACGCGGCGCTAAATTCAGTTGTTTGCTTACAAACTTATACTTACGGATAAGATCACATAACCAAATAGTGGCTAGTTACCTGTATTTTATATACTCAGTCAAAGGTTAAATATTTACCCTCTCGGTTTAATTTGGTAAAAATCAATGAGCGGCAACTTCCAAGCACCTTATGTAACGGACACTAAAGGTAGATAGATCATGAATTATTCTGACAAACGTGTATTGATTGTGGACGACCAACGCCCCTTTCTCACACTGCTACGCGGTGTGGTTAATAACATGGGGGCGCAGTCTGTCGTGGCAGTTCAAAACGCCGATTCGGCGCTTGCTGCATGTAAAAAAGAGAAATTCGATTTTATTATTTGTGATCTGCATTTAGGTGCGGGTAAAAAGAATGGATATCAGTTTTTAGAAGAGGCTAGACAAAAAAATCTGGTCAAACCAGAAACAGTCTTTGCAGTGGTCAGCGCAGACTCTGACCGTCCGGTAGTGTTTAGCAGCGTAGAGCACCAACCTGACGACTATTTAATTAAACCCTTTTCCCAGGCGCAGTTAAATCTACGCCTGTCAAAGGCCTACCATAAGCGTGTTGTGCTGCGCTCGGTTTATGAGGCCATGCAGAAAAATAACACGCCCGATGCCATAGCGGCCTGCCGCAAGCTGATAATGTCTGGCACTCGCTACGCTAAAACATGTTGCCGGCTATTGGCTGAGCTTTACTGGAAAGCGGGGGAATATTCTCAGGCGAAACATATGTTGACGCCACTGTTAGCGCAAAAACCTCAGCCTTGGGTGAGCATTGCGCTGGCAAAAACAGATATGTACCTCACCAATTACGATGCCGCTATTGCTCTGGCGCACGATGTCTCCTTGCGTAATCCCATGCTTTTTGAAGCTCAAGATATTTTGGCCCAGTGCTACTTGTTGCAACATGACTACGCTAGCGCTTTAATCGCCATCGAACGGGCAATTGAGATTGCCCCTTACTCAGTGGAGCGACAACTGGCTGCCTGCAAAATCGCCCGGCAGAATCAGCATTATGAAATGGTTAAGCTGCGGAGTTTGGATGTGTGGGAGCTGTCCAAAAAATCGATTCACAGAGATATCTCTCATCTTTGCACGTATTTCCGAAGTATTTTAGATGCCGCAGAACCTGTCTCTTATACACATCTGACGCTGCCGACGAAGAGGATAGTG
>OJDH01000060.1_pt1 | contig 92518 bp, 84 predicted proteins | sample 1592761 | NCBI WGS metagenome assembly OJDH01 (sample SAMN05416855, study PRJEB24817) | seawater metagenome | isolation source: Sea water | place: Canada:Atlantic | collected 2013-11 | reverse complement strand
CGTCGATATGAATATCGACATCGGTGTGCAGGATGTTGTTGCCGAAGATCAGCTGGTTGAAGCTGTTGTCGATGCTGATGTTGCCGACACCTGAGTTGCAGTAGTAGAAGCCTTCGGCTTCCAGCAGTTGCGTCAGAGTGACTTCATCGTCATTAGCAAAGATCAGATGCTGGACACTGTCAGCGTTATACAGAGCATTCGTCAGAGTGATCTGGTCACCATTGCTCTGGCCATTCATCTGCACATTCAGGATCAGGTCGCCACCCTGTATCGTCACACCAAGGTCGCTATAGCGGATGCCATCAGCAAAAATAATCTGATCCGTTTCATCCAGATTGAACAGCGTATCACTGCCGCAACCACGATCAATATGGAAATGATCGATGTTTGCACTTCCATGCAACGCATCATTCCCCTCCATACCATAGAAGATGTTATTACTCTCTTCATCGGCTTGCAGCGTATCATCCTGATCAGTACCGGTATGTGTTACCCAGCCACGACCACCCACCAGATCTCTGATTTCAGCCACACTACCATCATCAAATTCCACACTGGCAGTGCGCAGGTTACCCAGATTTTTCCCTGTCAGGGTGAGCTGATCACCGGTCGTTTCACCATCCTGCTGCAAACGGATAACAGTATTACCCTCTTCTACAGTAACGAGAAGGTCGCCATGACTGATACCAGCACCAAGCACAACCTGGTCAGTGTCACCCATGTCAGTAATGGTGTCCTGATCATCCCCACGGTTAAAGATAATACGATCGGTAGCGGTAGAACCGATTAACGTATCATCGCCCCCTCTACCATGGAAGACATTGTTGTAGCCGTACACACCGGTGAGGGTGTCATCGCCCACATCGCCATTATGTTCGATAGACAGTGCATTCAGAGCAACCGTAGTACCATCGTGGAACACCAGCTCTTCAATACCAAAGGCGTCCTGCTGCACGTACTCCAGTGTGAACTTATCACCTGTCGGCTCACCATCATTCAGGATAGACAAAGTGAGGCTGGAAATATGATGTTCACTGGTAGTCAGGCGAATATCATCCTGACTGATACCTTCACCCAGTATGATACGATCAATAGCATCGGTACGGCTGGCATCACCATTGTCACGCACAATATCGTGACCATCTCCCCGACTGAAATAATAGCTATCTGACCCGGTGCTACCGTGCTGGCTATCATCACCCGCACCACCGTGGAATAGGTTGTCTCGACCACTGATCCCGACAAAGCCATTATCGCCATCATTACCAAAATGATGTACGGGCAGTGTCGCCAGCGCCTGTGTTGCACCATTGCTAAACACCAGACTCTCGATAGTGCCAGCCTGACCAACAGCATTTTCCAGCACGACACGATCAGCGGTTGCAACTCCGTTCAATAGCGGTGTGAGAATAAAGTGGTCCCCTTCAACCGTCAGTTGAAGGTCGCTGTCGGTGATGTTGTCACCGAAAATAATGCTATCCCAGATGCTTGCGTTGTCAGTTCCGGCACCTTCCAGACTAATGCTGTATTCACCATCACCCCGATTGAAGTGGTGACCCTCATCAGTCGGCACCTCACCAAGCAGTGCTAGCAATGTCATCGTGCCGCCATCAGCAAAGACAACACTCTGAGTCGTAAATGTATCAATGGACTGGTCAATGACGGTGATCTGATCACCGACGTAGTAGCCATTGACCAGTACGGAGATCTCAACATTGTCGCCGTTCTGTTCAACCCGCAGATCATCGGCCGAGATATTGTCCCCAAAGACAATCTGATCTTCCGCTGACATGTTCTCAAGACGATCCTGATCATCGCCGGTGTTAAAGATCAGTCGATCCACACCTTCCGATGCCGTAATCCGATCATTACCATCACCGCCATAGAACTCGTCAGTCCGGCCGACTACACCCGTCAGCTGATCATCTGTATCACCGCCATGATGCTCAACCGGCAGTGATACGATGCTGACCTGGCTGCCGTCCATAAATACCAGTGACTCAATCTCAAAAGTACCTTGCATCGCACCGACCAGCGTCAGCTGATCATCCGTTGGGGCACCATTTTCCAGCAGCACCAGCGTCAGCGAACTGTTATTGAGATCGCTTGGCGTAATACGGATATCCGCCGGACTGATGCCCTCTCCCAGCGCGACCTGAGTGATCGCGTCACCATCAGCGGTGGTGTCTTCGTCACTCAGCGCTTGCTGGCCATCGCCACGATTAAAGGCGTAAGCACTGCCTTCCTGTTCAGCCGTACCGGCTAATATCTCTGCCAGGGCAACACGGCTGCCATCGGCAAACACAACACTCTGCGTCGTCAGGCTTTCAGCGTCCCGGCCTTGTACGGTGATGCTGCCACCAATATCTGCACCGTCAGCTGCAATGCTGAGCACGATATCGTCGCCCTGCTGTTCGGCACTGAGGTCATCCAGACGAATACCCGCTCCCAATACAAGCTGATCACTGCCTGACATACTTGCGATGCTGTCATGACCATCACCATGACTGAAGTGGAAGCGGTCTTCACCAATCGAGCCGGTTAACTGATCATCTCCCCCACCACCGAAGTACGCGTCAATACGACCATAAACTCCACTCAGGCTGTTATTACCCGCATCGCCATGATGCTCAACGGGCAGGTCACTTAGCGCTACGGTCGTACCATCACTGAATTCCAGCGTGTCTATATTGAACCCAGCCTGCAACGCAGAATCGAGCGTCAACTGGTCATCTGTCGCTTCACCATCCCGCAACAGCGTCAACATCAACGCGCCTGGGTACGCATCATTGACTGTAATACGGATATCATCCGGGCCAATATCAGAACTCAGCAGAATGCATTCAAGAGCCGTATCTGCACCGTCATCATCGGTCTGCTGTAACAGGTTTTGTCCATCCCCTCGAGCAAATAGATACGCATCAGCCCTGGGGATGATCAGTACATCGCTAAGTACAACTGACTCACCGTTATCGAATACCAGACTTTCATTCGTCAGCTGATCACCACGGGTATTTTTCAGCGTAATGCTATCGCCAACGTCTTCACCATTACGTCGAATCGTAATTTGAATATCATCACCGTTTTCAACGGCCTCTATATCTGATACAGAAATATCCGCGCCGAACTGAATCTGATCACTGCCATCAACATCAAGAACCTGATCATGACCATCGCCCTGATTAAATGTATAAATGTCAGCGTAATCTGTACCCTGAAGTGTATCGTCACCAGCACCGCCATTAAATACACCACCCTGGCCATATTCAACCGTCAGGATGTCATTATCTGCTGTGCCGTACACACCCTCAGTAAGCTGATCCAGGCTAAGTTCCTGACCATCCTCGAAAATAAATTTTTCAATCTGGTAACGTTCGCTAACCTTTGAGTATTGCAGGGTAATCGAATCACCTGACTCCTGACCTTCGTCAAGAATCATTAACATAAAGTTATTGCCATCCTGTTTAAATCTAACGTCATCTGATCGAATGCCCGCACCGAAAACAATTGCATCGGCTTCATTATCTGAACCAGAGTTCCCCGAATCACGGACAGTATCCTGACCATCCCCTCGATTGAAGTAATAGTTATTACTCTTACTGCCGCCATAAAGCGAGTCATCACCCGCGCCGCCATAAATATCGAAATTAAAACCCGTTATCGCTGTTAATACATCCGCAACATTCGTGCCTTCCAGCTGCAGGGCGTAGTCTGTAAGCGCCTGCGTCTCACCGTTGGAAAACGTCAGTTCATTCACTCGTAGATCAGATGAAATAACAGCATCCTGCATAACAATTTTATCTGTTGTCAGCTCTCCATCCCGGGTGAGGACAATAACAAGGTCCGGGCCCTCTGCCGTCAGATAAATATCACCCTTACTGATATCTTCTCCAAAATCGAGGCGTTCAGCTGTTAACCTTTCACCTTCACTATCAAAACCATTAAGAACGTAAGTACCATCGCCGTAACCAAACGGCAAACTACTATTACCAGACATAGAACTCCCTTTCTTACAATGGCCCAAACCTTCAAATACCTGTCGAAGATCAAACAAAAACGGACCGGTTAATAAACAGTCACTAACTAAATTAAACCAGCTTTGTAACATACATTAAAATTATACGCACAAACAAATAAACAATCGTTTGATAAACAATGCAAACACCAGCACCTACACAAAACGAGCTTATTTAAACAGAGCCACCGTAGAAAATTTTATAAATAATAAAACAAATTTCACAACTCATGACTAGAGCAATATTTCTCCTGCACATAAAAATCAACCCATTAATCTGAACGAGAACATAAGAACCTAGTACTTTATATCTAATTTAGTAATAGAATATAAATGATGTCTATATGCTTTCATGTTTCGGGACTTTAGTGGCAATGAGCGTGTGACGACTGTATAGCGAGTACAGTGTGCGGGTCACCTCAGTGCTTTTCTCGATATAGCTGATATAAGCGGCATGCCTGCTGTGTAAAGCATCACTGAACTGAGATTGAGCACAGGCCTGATATGTTTACGTCGCCCCTGCTGCCGGAGTAAGTGAACACAATTTAATCCTGATCACCCTCTCCTATAATAGTGGTTTAATCACCCCGGTATTGAGGCCCCGGATCATGGAGATCAACCAGGGCCTGCGCGGTAACGGCGATTAAGGTGCAAACCGGTAATCCTGCACATTACCGACCAGTGGTCCGTATCCCGCCCCATCACTCTCGCCTGTACTCTGATGTTCAGCCTGATAGGGATTAACGGCTTTAATCCGCAGCGTGGGGCGAAAGTGCGCTGAGGTTCAGCCCATAAAAAATCCCCGCCTGTAATTAACAACCGGGGATTTTTTGGTGTCAGGTCTGGCCAGGTTTAATCCCAGTCTTGCGGGCCCGGGTCATGCGGGTTAATCGGGTCTTCCGGTACAAAGCGCTGAGCCTTGCGAATACTGCTATTCAGATCATGCTCGAACTGTATACCACGGCGAGCCTTCTCAACGTTTTTACGGTAAAACTCGCTGGTCATCCGTGGCCGACGTGGTCGCGGCGGTGAAGGCGCAAACCGATGATCCTGCACATTGGCCGACCAGTGGTCCGTCCCCCGTCCTGTTTCACCACTCTGGCCATGAATATGCACCGAGCCACGGCGGGTTGACTGGATAAACAGGTTGGTACCGCTCTTATCATAATTCGACGGGCCAAACACCTGGGACTCGGGCTGATCCTGACGAATACCCTGCTCCAGTTCTTCACCGCTGGAGTAGTTGCGTTCTACCTGATTAAACGGCCACCAATGGCCCAGATCATTATTCTTACGCACAATGGAGCAACCGGTAACCGAATTGGTGATGTAGTTCTGCGACCGCCCGTGGCGTACCAATGCCGAGCTGCCGGGGTCCTGATCTGGCGTGTCATAAAACGACTTATGCACCGGCTCCATGGCAATATGTTGTGCCATAAAGGTATGTGTATCAAAGGAGTCCACCCCACCCTTATCTGGCCGGTTAGCAAAGCGTTTGAAATCCTCCTGAGAGCTGATCCGGTATTCAAATACATCCTGCAGATCACCGGACACCGAGTTGCGGCGCTTGCCAATCGGCCCGGCGTTGTACATCACAAAATCAGTTTTACCACTGGTTTTACCGTATTTACCCTGAATTTTGACCGCATTGCGGCGCATAAAGGTTTGCGGGTCATGCTCAAGGTTCTGAAATGCCGTCGAAGTACGAGGCGGGGGGCCATACACCAGTGGCAGCGGCCCTGGCGGGGTAACATTACGGCGACTGCCGAAACTCGGCATAACGCTGCGCATCCGTCTAAATAAAGAAGGACCACGGCGTGGAGGCGGCGGTGGGGTGGTCCGGGTCGTCGAGGTATCACGGGTACTGGTCGAACGCGATAGCATACGGCGCAGTGAGGGAAAACGGCCACTACTCATATCAAATCCCTGTCAAAACCGGCGCTGGCATAACAGCAGCCAGGCTGAATGAAATAGTCGCCGTTTGCGGCAACCGTTACGTTGAATGATCAGTATGCCAATAACCCCGGGCAGGTGGAAGCCAGGCCCGACCCTGAACGTAAAAACGGGCCTCGAAAGGCCCGTTTAGTCACACTAGCTGGTAGCGATCAGATCAGAAGAAACCCAGTGGGTTTACATCGTAAGACACCAGCAGGTTCTTGGTCTGCTGGTAGTGATCCAGCATCATCTTATGGGTTTCACGGCCCACACCGGATTTCTTGTAACCACCGAAGGCAGCATGTGCCGGGTACAGGTGGTAACAGTTCGTCCAGACACGGCCCGCTTCGATGCCACGGCCCATACGGTAAGCACGGTTCATATCACGGGTCCAGACGCCGGCACCCAGGCCAAATTCCGTATCATTGGCAATCGCCAGTGCTTCAGCTTCATCTTTAAACGTGGTGACAGCAACCACTGGGCCAAAGATCTCTTCCTGGAACACGCGCATGCTGTTGGTGCCTTTCATCAGCGTTGGCTGCACGTAGTAACCGGTACCAAACTCATTTTCCAGTTTCTCAGCGCTACCACCGATCAGGAACTCAGCCCCCTCTTCGCGACCGATATCCATGTAAGACATGATCTTATCGAACTGCTGCTGGGACGCCTGAGCACCCACCTGCACATCGGTATCCAGCGGGTTACCACGTTTGATCGTTTTCGCACGCTCAATAACACGCTCGATGAACGCGTCGTAGATGCTTTCCTGAATCAGCGCACGGGATGGGCACGTACACACTTCGCCCTGGTTGAAGAACGCCAGTACAACGCCTTCAGCCGCCTTATCAATAAACGCGTCTTCCTGCTGCATAATGTCTTCAAAGAAGATATTTGGCGACTTGCCACCCAGCTCTACAGTCGATGGAATAATGTTTTCAGCGGCACATTTCAGAATGTGGGAACCCACCGGAGTCGACCCGGTGAAGGCGATTTTGGCAATGCGCTTGCTGGTTGCCAGCGCTTCACCGGCTTCTTTACCAAAGCCGTTCACCACGTTCAGTACGCCTGCTGGCAGCAGATCACCGATGATTTCCATCAGTTTCAGAATAGAAGCCGGTGTCTGCTCAGCTGGCTTAAGTACAACACAGTTACCCGTTACCAGCGCAGGGGCCAGTTTCCAGGCAGCCATCAGCAGTGGGAAGTTCCATGGAATGATCTGACCGACCACACCCAGTGGCTCATGGAAGTGGTACGCCACGGTGTTCTCATCGATCTCACCCATGGTGCCTTCCTGGGCACGAATACAACCGGCGTAGTAACGGAAGTGATCCACACACAGCGGCACATCGGCTGCCAGGGTTTCACGTACTGCTTTACCGTTATCCCAGGTCTCGGCAACGGCCAGCGCTTCCAGGTTGGCTTCGATACGATCAGCAATTTTCAGCATCAAATTGGAGCGTTCGGTTACTGACGTGCGCGCCCAGGCATCTTTTGCTGCATGCGCCGCGTCCAGTGCCAGATCAATATCTTCAGCAGTCGAGCGTGGGATTTCACAAAACGCTTCACCGTTTACCGGGCTCACATTCTGGAAGTATTCACCTTTAACCGGAGCAACCCACTCGCCACCGATGTAGTTCCCGTAACGGGATTTAAAAGAAACGACTGAGCCTTCTGTACCTGGCTGTGCGTAAATCATCGGGTATGCCTCATTGTTTTTATATGCAATGGATGTGCAATTACCGGCCTGAGCAAAACAGGCCGAACACGCTATACCCCGATCATAACCAGCACAGGCCCAACTCAGGTATCAGCCATTAGCATCGAAAAACTACGCCCTTGGTAGGTAATACAGCCACCAGGGCTACCTGGCCCTGACAAAAACAGTACCTTGGTAGTAAACCATTCCCGCTCAAGTAGCATTCCGAGGCCCGCCCCCTGGCTGTAGTCTCACATAGACTGACATTTCCGAGCGCAGCTACGCTGCGTGCAGTCCGCGTCAGAGCCGCCAGGAGACCACCATGGTTACACACCGCCTACGACTGCTACCGTTGCTACTGTTGCCTTACCTGCCGTTCAGCCATGCCAGCGAGCAGCCCGCGCACTGGCTCGACAGCTATAAACAGAAAGATGCCACACTGTTTAATGATCAGGGTTATCGGACCAAGCGTTACCGCGCCCCGACGCCGGAGCGCGCCGAAGGGGCCGCCACCCTGACCACCACTGAGTTACAGGCATTGCGTAAAACACAGCCCGGCCTGAGCCTGATCGACGTGCAGCCACAACCCTGGCAGGCCGGGCGGTTTTTGCTCAAATCACCGCGCCAGAATATTATTGGCAGCGTCTGGCTACCCAATGTCGGTTATGGCGAACCCAGTGACAACTGGCTGACCTATCTGCAGCGCGAGCTGGCCCGGCTCAGCAACAATGACAAACAGCACCCGATGGTGTTTTACTGTCGGGCGGATTGCTGGATGTCCTGGAATGCCGTTAAGCGTGCCCATCTGCTCGGATACCAGCAACTATACTGGTACCGTAATGGCATTGATGGCTGGCAGGAGGCGCAGCTACCCATGGTAGATGCCAGCCCTGTTGCCTGGCCCTAGCAGCCGGACCGCTCAGCCACCGACACCCCACACAATAAGAAAAGCCGGAGACGCCCTGTGTACGATATTCTGATTGCCGATGACCATCCGCTGTTTCGTGAAGCGATCGTTAATGTCATTCAATCCAACTTCCCCGATTGCACCCTGCGCGAAACCGAAAATCTGGACAACGCCGTCGCGCTCACCGAGCAGCACAGCGATCTGGATATAATCCTGCTGGACCTGAACATGCCGGGCATGAACGGCCTCAACGGCCTGATCACCCTGCGCAACAGCGCCCCGACCATCCCGGTGGTGATTGTGTCAGCCGAGGAAGACAAACAGATCGTGCTGCAGGCGATCACTTACGGTGCGGTCGGCTTTATTACCAAATCACTGTCCCGCGATGAAATGGCCGCCGCCCTCAGGCAGGTGCTGGCCGGTGAGGTGTACCTGCCGTCCACCATCATTCGTGCTAATCCAGCCGATACCCCACAGCGCCGTCGCCAGGAAGAAAACCAGCTGGCCCCGGAAGTCCTCTCCTCCCTCACCCGCCGCCAGCTACTGGTGCTCGAACGCATGTCCAAAGGCGAAGCCAACAAACAGATCGCCTACAACCTCAACATCGCCGAAACCACGGTCAAAGCGCATGTGTCCGCTATTTTACGCAAACTGGGCGTCCACAACCGCATCCAGGCGATCCTCTCCGCCAGCAACGTCGACTTCAACCAGTACCTCAAACGCTGAGCTAATCAGCCATAACTGATCGCCAGCGAGCTGGCTCCTACATATCCAGAACCGTAGGAGCGAGCTTGCTCGCGATCAGGCTTGTCATGTAACCGTTATTTCCTGCTTCATTATTCGCGTAGCGCACTCAATGGTTGCAGGTTACGACGCTTTCTAAGTCGCCGACTGTGAATGGCCCGGGCATGGCGTGTGACAGGCGCGATCAGAGTGAAATTTGTCTGACCGAGGTACGAGGGAGTTACTTACGTGGGGAATCCAGGCTTCACTCAGCGACTGACGCAGGGCCGGCACGGAAAAAGCCATTCTTTGGAGGCGATGGGGGTTGCGAGGGGGCTAGCCCCCTGGCGCGCCAGCAGGCAAGACCACAACCCAAAACCGGTATGGAATCTCCGCGATAGCCCGGTACAGATAACCCGTCATTCCCACCGGGCTGGGCAATATCAGAACCTGCGGGTTATGCATTCCCACGTGGAACATAGAAACGAGAAATCACCACCAGTACTTCGGTCGTAGATCTCTACGACCAAAACACCCCTCCAGCGACCCCAAAGTACCATGTTGAACTGGCCCTCCAGTTTCTATTATCGAAGTGTCACAACTGATTCCCTTTACCAAATAAAAACAAGGAGCTAGCCATGTGGACCAAGCCTGCATTTGAAGATATGCGTATCGGTTTCGAAGTTACCATGTACTTCGCCAACCGTTAATCGCAACGGTAAGACCCGGCCAGCACCCCCTGCTGGCCTGCGGCTTCCCCCGCTTTTCCAGCACTAACCACGCCCAGACAACAGCCCGAGATTAAAATAACAATGAAAATCCAGGTATTAGGCTCTGCCGCCGGTGGTGGCTTCCCCCAGTGGAACTGCAACTGCAACAACTGCCGCGGCCTGCGTGAAGGCACCCTCAATGCCCGTGCCCGCACCCAGTCCTCCATTGCCATCAGCGCCAACGGCGAAGACTGGCTGCTGTTTAACACCTCACCCGATATCCGCGCCCAGCTCGACAGCTTTGGTCCGATGCAACCGGCCCGCGCGATTCGCGATACCGGCATTGCTGCCATCGTGCTGATGGACAGCCAGATCGACCACAGCACCGGCTTGCTGATGCTGCGCGAAGGCTGCCCACACGACGTCTGGTGTACCGATATGGTCAAACAGGACCTCAGCAGCGGCTTCCCGATTTTTACCATGCTCGAGCACTGGAACGGCGGCCTGAACTGGAACCAGATTCCCATCGCCGAGGGTGAAAACAGCTTTGAGATCCCCCAGACACCAGGGCTGAAGCTCACCGCTGTGCCGCTGCTGTCCAGCGCACCGCCGTACTCTCCCCACCGTAACGACCCTCACCCCGGCGATAACATTGGCATGCTGATTGAAGACACCGCCAGCGGTAAAACCCTGTTCTACGCGCCGGGTCTGGGTCAGATCGAACCTCACCTGCGGCCCATTATGGAACAGGCTGATCTGTTACTGGTTGATGGCACTATCTGGCAGGAAGATGAACTGATCGTCAGCGGCGTTGGCGACAAACTCGGCACCGCCATGGGCCACCTGCCCCAGTCCGGCCCCGGTGGCATGATTGAATATCTGGACAGCCTGGACAAACCCCGCAAGGTGCTGATTCACATCAACAATACCAACCCGATTCTGGATGAAGACTCTGCCGAACACGCCATCGTACTGGCCCACGGCATCGAGATTTCCTACGACGGTATGAGCATTGAACTGGGAGCAGACGCATGACAGACACCACCGACAACGCCCCGCTGAGCCGGGACGATTTTGAAGCGGCACTGTACGCAAAAGGGGATCTCTACCATATCCACCACCCCTACCATGTCGCTATGTACAACGGCACCTGCAGCAAAAAACAGATCCAGGGCTGGGTGGCTAACCGCTACTACTACCAGATCATGATCCCGGTGAAAGACTCGGCCATTATGGCCAACTGCCCCAACCCGGATGTCCGGCGGCAATGGGTGCAGCGCATCCTGGACCATGATGGCTACGACGGCAGTGAAGGCGGCATCGAAGCCTGGCTGCGCCTTGGCGAAGCGGTGGGCCTGAGCCGTGAAGAAATCGTCTCCCAGCAGCATGTACTGCCCGGCGTACGCTTTGCCGTGGATGCCTACGTCAATTTTGCCCGCCGTGCCAGCTGGGAAGAGGCTGCCAGTTCGTCACTGACCGAGCTGTTCGCACCGAAAATTCACCAGTCCCGGCTGGATGTCTGGCCAACCCACTACCCCTGGATCGACCCGGATGGCTATCAGTATTTCCGTAACCGCCTGAGTGAAGCCCGGCGCGATGTACAACACGGGATGCAGATCACCCTGGACCACTACCAGACCCGCGCTCAGCAGGACCGCATGCTGGAGATTCTGCAGTTCAAGCTGGATGTGCTCTGGAGTATGCTCGATGCTATGACCATGGCCTATGAGCTGGAACGCGCGCCCTACCACAGCGTCACCGACGAGCAGGTTTACCATCGAGGACTGTTCAATGACTGACACCCTCACCCCCACGCAAACCCCGCAGCTGAACCCCATGTTCCGACTACAGTGGGAACAGGCCCAGGACAGCTACGTACTGCTTTACCCGGAAGGGATGGTCAAACTCAACGGCTCGGCGGGTGAGATCATGGCGATGATCGATGGCCAGCGCGATATAGCAGCCATCAGCGATCAGCTGATGGCAAAGTTCCCCGACGCCGGGGACATTCGCGCCGATATTCTGGAGTTTATCGGCCAGGCCCAGCAACAAAACTGGATCACCCTGTAACCCGGAGGCACCATGTCTGCATGTCACGGCAACCCACAGCAACCGGCTGCGACCATCAAACCCCACGGCCAGCCATTCTGGCTGCTGGCCGAACTGACCTACAAATGCCCGCTGCAGTGCCCCTACTGCTCCAACCCGCTGGATTTTGCGGGTCAGGGTGAAGAGCTCAGCACCGAGCAATGGGTGGAGGTGTTCCGCCAGGGCCGTGAACTGGGTGCCGTACAACTGGGATTTTCCGGCGGCGAACCGCTGGTGCGCCAGGATCTGGTCACCCTGATTAGCGAAGCCCGCGAACTGGGGTACTACTCCAACCTGATCACCTCTGGCGTCGGCCTTAACGAGCGTAAAATCGGCGAGTTTCGTCAGGCCGGGCTGGACCACATTCAGGTCAGTTTTCAGGCCGCCGATGATGAGGTGAATGCACTGCTGGCAGGTTCGAAAAAAGCCTTCGCCCAGAAGCTGGCCATGGCCCGCGAAGTCAAAGCCCAGGGTTACCCGATGGTGCTCAACTTTGTGACCCATCGGCATAACATCGACCAGATCGACCGCATTATCGAACTGTGCATCGAGCTGGAAGCTGATTACGTCGAGCTGGCCACCTGCCAGTACTACGGCTGGGGCTTTGAAAACCGCGATACCCTGATGCCCAGCCACGCCCAGCTGGAGCGCGCTGAGCGGATCACCAATGAATACCGGGATAAACTGGCCGCCCAGGGCCACCCGCTTAAACTGATTTTTGTCACCCCGGATTACTACGAAGAGCGCCCCAAAGGCTGCATGAACGGCTGGGGTCAGGTGTTTCTCACCGTCACCCCGGATGGCACGGCGCTGCCCTGCCATAGCGCGCGAATGCTGCCAATCGAATTTCCCAATGTACGTGAGCACAGCCTGCGCCATATCTGGGATGAGTCATTCGGCTTTAATCATTACCGTGGCAATGACTGGATGCAGGAACCCTGCGCCAGCTGCGACGAGAAAGAAAAAGACTTCGGCGGCTGTCGCTGCCAGGCCTACATGCTGACCGGCGACGCCAACGCCACCGATCCGGTGTGCAGCAAATCACCGCAGCATCACAAAATTCTCGCCGCCCGCACGGCTGCCGAGCAACCGGTGAACACCGACTTTCTCTACCGCAACGAGCGTAACTCCCGCGTTTTCTACAAAGGTTAAGCCTGCCTATGCAACCGTCCCGCCCCCTGAGCGCTGCCCAGGCCTGCGCCAGCCAGAAGCAATACAGTCAGCTGGCCTGCGACCGCGCAGGCCAGCTTTACTGGCTGGAGTCTCAGCCGGAACACCAGGGCCGTATAGCCCTGTGCTGGTATCAGCCCGGCAAGGGGCCGCAGACACTAACGCCCGCCGGGTTCAGCGTCCGCAGCCGGGTGCATGAATATGGCGGGGCCTGCTGGTGCCTGCTGGATCAGGCGCTGGTGTTCGTCAATAACGATGACCAGCAACTCTGGACCCAGCCGTTAGCCACCGATTCCAAACCGCAGCAATTAACCGATCAGCCACGCAGCCGCTTTGCCGCCCCGGTATGGGACAGCCACCGTAACCGACTGTTAGCCGTGCAGGAAGTACACCAGGAAAGCGGCGTTGAGAACCAGCTGGTCGCCATCTCGCTGACCGATGGCAGCGTTTCCATTGTGCACCATGGCCATGATTTTTACGGCCAGCCAGCGCTGAGTGACGATGGCCAGCAACTGAGCTGGGTCAGCTGGGATCACCCCCATCAGCCCTGGACCGAAACCCTGCTCTACCATGCCCGGCTGGATAACCGCGGTCAGCTGACAACCGTGCAGCTGATCGCAGGCCAGCAGCAGGCTGAGTCCATCACCCAGCCCCATTTCGACCCGCAACAGCAACTGATTGCCATCAGCGACCGCAACGGCGACTGGCAACCCTGGCGTTTTACCGACACCACACAGGCAGCGCTGCAACCGGCTCAGCCCCTCACCGAGCAGCCCGGTGAATACAGCCCCGCTCCCTGGCAACTGGGCAACAGCAACCTGCGCTGGCTGGCGGCGGGTCGCTGGGTTGGTGCCAGCCACCGTCAGGGGCAGGCTCAACTGACCCTGCACAGCGAAAGCCAGCCGCAGCCCCTGGCCCATGACTTCAGCCAGATCAGCGAGCTGGCGCACCACGGCAATAACCTCTACGCCGTCGCTGCCAGCCCCACTGCTTTGCCTCAGGTGGTTCAGTTCAACCTCAGCAACGGCCAGTGCAACACGCTGGCCCAAAGCCCATTGCCACTGTCGAACCCGACACTGCCCGTCGCGCTGGAAATACCGCTGCCACACACTCAACCAGGTAACCCGCTCAGTAATCAACCCTGTTGCTATGGCTATTTCTACAGCCCCACAGACAGCCAGCAGCCACCACTGCTGATCACCCTGCACGGCGGCCCCACCGCCACCAGCTACCCGGTGCTCAAACCGGCCCTGCAGTTCTGGACCGATCATGGCTTTGCCGTGCTGGAACTCAACTACCGGGGCAGCACCGGCTACGGCCGTGACTACCGTTTATTGCTGCAACATAACTGGGGCATCAGCGACATCGAAGACGCCAACGCCGCCATCGACTGGCTAGCCGACCAGGGTCGCATCGACCCACAGCGGGTGTTTATTCGCGGCGGCAGCGCCGGTGGTTACACCAGCCTGGCCGCACTGGTTAACAACCCCCGCTACCGCGCCGCCGCCTGCCACTACGGCATATCGGATCTCAACCTGCTGGCCCGCCACACCCACAAATTTGAAAGCCGCTACCTGGACTGGCTGATCGGCGATGTACAGCAGCATCAGGATCGTTACCAGGCCCGCTCACCGCTAAATAACATCGAACAGATCAACACCCCGGTCATCTTCTTTCAGGGATTACAGGACAACGTCGTGCCGCCAGAACAGACCGAACAAATGGCCAGGTCCCTGCAGCAACGGGGTATCAACAGTGAATATCACAGCTTTGAAAATGAGGGCCACGGCTTCAGGCAGCCGCAGAATCAGCAACAGGTGCTGGAATGGGAATTAGCGTTTTATCAGCAGTATCTGTGAAGCCATCGCGAGCAAGCTCGCTCCTACAAGAACCACCGCACTACCGTAGGAACCAGCTTGCTGGCGATGCTCTTGTAGCACCGCGCAAGGCCCGGACGCTCGCGGCGCGAGCTGCTACAAATCCCGATGCCTCTAAACGCGAACGTCAACAGGCATCGGGTAAAACTCAGGACTCGTAGTACGCGTTTACCAGCTCACCGGCGACGATCTCTTTCACTACCGGCTTAGCTTCCAGCCAGCTAACCAGCGCGGCACGGTCTTCTTCGGTTGCAGAACCGTAACGGGCTGCTGCACAGATGAACAGACCGAAAGACTTCGTATCACCACCACCGGCGATGATCAGATCGCGGGATTCAACCAGCTCAATGATTTCGTCCAGGAAATCGCTTGCGCCCTGTGGCTCCATGCCATCGAAGTCAAAGCTCAGGTCAAACCCGTATACCGTGAACTCGCCCAGGTACAGTTTCTTACGCAGACGGCGGTTCTGTTTTACATTTTCGTTGTTGCTCATGATCTATTTCCCGGTCGTTAACACTGAAATCAGCGACAGGGTACACCAGCACTATGGCGGCGGATAGCACCGCAGCCACCCATCGCAAAATATCCGCAACATACGCCCAAAGTAGCGTAAACTTCCGCCTTTACTCTAACTAAGTAACCACCGCTGGACACTCGCAGACATGATACGTATTACCAACATCAAACTTCCGCTGGATCACAACGAAAAAGACCTGACCAATGCCATCCTGTTTCGTCTGCGTATCACCGCCGACAAGCTGGTCAGCTTTACCGTTTTTCGCCGTGGCTACGACGCGCGCAAAAAGAACGAGATCTACCTGATCTACACCCTGGATGTTGACACTCGTATCAATGCTGCGCTGCTGAAAAAATTCGAAGATAACCAGCAGATCAAAGCCGCCCCGGATATGAACTATAACTTCGTCGCCCAGGCACCGGCCGAACTGACCGAACGCCCGGTGGTGGTCGGCTTTGGCCCCTGTGGCCTGCTGGCCGGGCTGGTGCTGGCGCAGATGGGCTACAAGCCGATCATTCTGGAGCGTGGTAAAGAAGTCCGCGAGCGTACCAAAGACACCTTCGGTTTCTGGCGTAAGAAAGAGCTGAACACCGAGTCTAACGTACAGTTTGGCGAAGGCGGCGCGGGCACCTTCTCCGATGGCAAGCTCTACACCCAGGTGAAAGACCCGAAACAGCACAGCCGCAAAGTACTCACCGAGTTCGTTGCCGCCGGTGCGCCGGAAGAGATCATGTTCGTCAGCAAGCCGCATATCGGCACCTTCCGGCTGGTGTCCATGGTAGAAAAAATGCGTGCTGAGATTATCGCGCTGGGCGGTGAAATCCGCTTTAGCGCCCGCGTGGACGATGTCGACATCGAAGATGGCCAAATCACCGGCCTGACCCTGGCTGATGGCGAGAAGATCAAATCTCGCCATGTCGCCCTGGCGGTCGGTCACAGCGCCCGCGATACCTTCGAGATGCTGTACGCCAAAAACGTTTACATCGAAGCCAAGCCGTTCTCCATCGGTTTCCGTATTGAGCACAAACAGTCGATGATCGACGAAGCCCTCTTCGGTAAAAACGCTGGTAACGAAATCCTCGGCGCAGCGGACTACAAACTGGTTCACCACTGTAAAAACGGCCGCTCGGTTTACAGCTTCTGCATGTGCCCAGGTGGCACCGTGGTCGCAGCCACCTCAGAAGAAAACCGCGTCGTCACCAACGGCATGAGCCAGTATTCACGTAGCGAGCGCAACGCCAACAGCGCAGTGGTGGTCGGTATCGACCCATCCGACTACCCGGGCCACCCGCTTGCTGGCATCGAGTTGCAGCGCCAGCTGGAGAGCAAAGCCTACCTGATGGGCGGCAGTAACTACGACGCACCCGCACAGACCGTGGGCGACTTCCTTAAGGGCAACAGCTCAGACACCCTGGGCAACGTCGAGCCATCGTTCAAGCCGGGCATCAAACTGACCGACCTGACCGACGCCCTGCCCGCCTTCGCCATCGACGCCCTGCGTGAAGCGATCCCGGCATTCAACAAGAAAATCCGTGGCTTCGCCATCAACGACGCCCTGCTGACCGGCGTTGAAACCCGCACCTCCTCGCCAATCAACATCAAGCGTGGCGAGGATTGCCAGAGCATCAACACCAAAGGCCTCTACCCGGCCGGTGAAGGTGCAGGCTACGCCGGTGGCATCATGTCCGCCGCCATCGACGGCATCAAAATCGCTGAAGCCATGGCCCTGAGCATCAACGACCAGGCCTGATTCCAGCCCTACGCCATGAGATAACGAAAACACTCCCGCCCTGCGGGGGTGTTTCCCTTCATCCACCCCATAACGCCCACCATATACTCACCCACGACAGGCCCCAGAGCCCGCCATCAACTGGCCCTATACCCACCGCCAGCCCTGCCAGATGATGATGCCACAAACTCCGTTCACGCAGAGCGCGAGGCACGGGCTGTCGAGTATCCGACAACCCATCCACACATCGACCAGGAACGACCTCCATGTCAAAACCCATTGTTCTGATCACCTCCGCCACCGGCCGCATCGGCAAAGAGCTGGTTGCCCGCCTCGCCCAGTCCGGTGAATTCACCGTCCGCGCCTGCTACCACAGCGAAGCCAAAGCGGCTGATCTGCACGCCCTCGGTGCCGATGAAACCGTGTTCTTTGATCTGAACGATGCCAGCACCTGGCAGGCTGCACTGGCAGGCGTCAGCGCACTCTACTCCGCCTCGCTGGACCCTATGCTGGAAGGCCACCTGAACTTCTGTAAAGAACTGGCCAGCCGTACCGCCACCCTCAGCCACGTGGTGCGCGTCAGCTGCATGGGTGCTGATACCAACACCGCCTCCTACGATGCCGACACCCATTCTTCTCGCAGCGGCGCAGCCATTCCGCTGATGCTGCAGCACTACTGGTGGGGTGAGAAAGCCCTGATCGATGCAGGCCTCAACGTAACCGTGCTGCGCAACAACTTCTTTATGAACCACCTGCTGAAAACCGACTGCGACACCATCGCCGAGCAAGGCTGGTTCAGCAATCCACTGGGCAAAGCGCGCAACTCCTTCGTCGCCACCCGCGACATCGCCGAAGCCGCTGCCGTTGTACTCACAGAAGGCCCGACCCGTCACGCCAACAAGTTCTACGACATCACCGGCCCACAGCCACAATCCATGGCCGAGATCGCCGCCGACCTGGGCCGGGCAATGGACAAAACCATTGAATACCGCGCCCAGTCGATGGACGATTTCGAAACCGACTTTGGCGCAACACGGGCAGAGTTCTTCGAATATCTGGTCAACGGCTTCTACTGCCGCTGCAGCCCGGACTTCTACAACCTGACCGGCCACAAACCAACCACTTACTACGATTACCTGACCACCCAAGGTGCGTCCGGTGAAACCGGACTGGAAGAGTTATGGCAGGGCAACCTGTGGAAGAAAGGCCAGGACGCTATGAAAGAAGCCGCGGCTGTAAAAAGCTAAACACGGCTGGGAGCGCGGGCCGCTGGCCCGCTTTATTGTGGTGCTGCCTGTTGGGCAGTATCGCTATTCAAGCAATCGCGCGGCAGATGCAGGCAATGCCAGTTATCAGCGGGGCACCAACGAGAATACCAATGGTATTATTCGACGTACATGGCCGAAGAAAATGCCGCTAGGTCATCTGACAGAAGATGATCTGAGTACAATGGAAATGCTGATCAACACCATGCCACGGAAAGTATTAGGCGGGCTAACGCCGCTGGAAGTTTACACAGGGCAGTCGATTGCACTTATTGCTTGAATCCAACTTTACCCGCCGGTTTAATATGAGGATCGGTCTGTATCTAATACTGGCCCAGCTGTTTCTGATAAAATCGCTGTTGCAATAGATTAAACGTCGGTATAGAGAGAACCCAGATTAATTCACTCAACACCATAAAAAAAACGGTGTCAGCCGAAAAATATATTAAAGCCAGATTTATTCCAATAGCTGTATTAGTCGCCCCAGAACTCAGGGAGTAACAGATTCTGGTCGATCTGCTACCCTGTTTGCCGAGGAATAACCAGCCAAACAGATAAAAGCACATAAATAGCAGGAAAAGGATCGCTATCACGAGGAAAAAAGCACTGTAGTTACTCAGGAATTCATTTCTTTGTTTAGATATAACAATCGAAATAACTATGCTCATGAAAACCACTGAAACAAATGAAACATTACTCTCAATGAACGGCTTAGTCTTTTTCTGAATGGTTGTTATTAAAAAATATCCAATGAAAGGAAGTATAATAACTGAGGTCAGCGTATAGAAAACACCCAGTATTTCAATGTTTTCATCGGAGTTACTCAACGAAAAAATAGCAGGAATAATAAGCGGTGCTAGTAAACTTGACACAAGCATCAGCATAAAGGCCAGAGAAGTATTGCCCTTTTGATTATTAACAACTACGGGCGTACTGATCCCGACAGGCATTAAGGACAGTAGTAAAACCCCCACGGCATACTGAGGAATAAATATAGTGGATATATAAAAAAAACCAACGGGTAAAGCGATGAATCTCAGCAGATAAAAAGCCGTTGCCTCTTTGGCTGAAACACTTCCAATTTCGGATAGGGATATTCTAGCGCAAAGGAAAAACACTATAATACCTAATAGAATAGATACCACTATATTAGGTATACGCTCTATGCCCGGAAACAATAGGCCGATAATCACAGAGATAACCAGCATTAAGTTGAAATTATTTTCCAGAAACTTCTTCATTATTGACTCATTGTGGTTAAATTAATCAACTATTGGTTGAATATACAGCTCATTAACACCCTATTTTAGTCAGAATCAGGACTAAAGTAGTGGTGTTAATGATGCTGGCTATTTTACAACGAAAAATGTTAGCGAAGAATGTCAGGCTGACGTTATTCTGAATTTAGCGATTCAAGAGTCCCAAGCAATCCATCTTTTTCTGAGAAACAGGATTGCAGCCAACGGTGTCCTGTTCCGGAGAAGCTTTTACGTGCATGCAGAACGCGCGTGTTATCGATAATATAGCCCTCTCCTGGCTCAAGTGTAAAGGTCAACGCCATCGAAGGATAATCAATTATAGTGGAGAAGTGACGATGGGCGGCATAATAGGATTCAATTTTATCGAATGGTACGTCGCTCAGAGGGGTGAGACAAAAGTAGTTCGTTCGAATATGTTGAAGCTGATTATCTGACGACAGTTCAATTATAGGATACTGAGATTTCAGGTGCTTACCTGAGTTACCAGTAAATATGAAGCTTGCCATATAACGACTCAGAAGATCAAAATGCTCCTGGTTCTCTTCTTTCAACTTCAAGGCTGCTACAAACCCGTCAACCACGTAACTTTCACCACCGTCTGCTGAGTTTTCAATGCAAGAAAAAACCTAGAGTGACAGCGTCGGAATACGGTATGGATTATCCGTGTGCGGATAAGCGGGGTCATTAGTAAAGGTAAGGTTTGTAGGGTTTGCCTCAATACGTACTTCAGAAAGGCGACCAAACTCTGTTTCTCGAACATAGCCAAAAAGATCAACAATATCGTAAAGAGCGCCAGACCTACTATTAAGGCCGGTGACTTTTGCAAAACCCAGAGTTGCCACCGAGCTTAACCAGTGTTTAAGAATTTCCGTATCTGACTGCAAAGCAGTTATATCGGCTTCAGGAATTATGGAGAGACTGCCGTCCCAGGTTATAAGGCCATCAGGCAGACTCTTCTTTACGACAGATTTATCATAACAGTGCTTCGCTAGCCACGGTAATGGAAAACGAACAGTTTTACCACCTGGAGCGAAAGTACAAATCAGCTCATCCTCGAGTACTTCGGCTGTACTAATATGTAAATCCACAGGCAAGTCTTTGAATCTGATCATCCGGTAGCTTGTTACAGGGTCACGGGTTTCAGGATCGAGAGCATTGTCACGTAGCCAGATAGCATGGAACCGCATTTCAGCACTACTGCTACTTAATCGTAGAACTTTGCCGTTATTTTCGATCGAAATCTTCATTTTGAGTTCCCTTCAATTATTTATTATCGTTGCTTTAAATAGCGAAAATCCTATATGACAGTTCAACGTTAAAAATACATTGATGTACTGCCAAAGCTGCCTTTATTCGGCAATCATTCCCTGTTAATCACTATTTGGTTATTCATTGCAACGAGAAGAAGGTACCCCACTTTCACAGTGGAAGCATGGATCCAGTTTGACTTTTAGTTGTGGTACCAGGTCCAGGGCGAAAACATGAACGTTTTTTGAACAGAAAACAGTCAGATCCCGCTCAATAACTGATGCTTTTTTATCCAATCATCGTCATGTCGAGCGCCAAAATTGACGATCAGCTGAAAAGCTAAGAGGCCTTCTGTTGTGAAGCTATCTTCGGCCACCAAGTTGTTCAAAATTCGCTCATTTTTGGTGGTAAAAACCATCTGAAATCAGCCCTGCCGTGGTTAATTTATGATCATGTTTTCGCCCTGGACGCGACGGGACGTCGCTGCTACATAAGCAGCCGAACAGTTGGTCGATTTACAGCGGAATAAGGAATACCAGCAGCACACTCTCAATCAACATCCAAATATTATTGAACACTTGATTCCGAAGTCCAGCCTGGTGTTTGATGGTTACTGCCCGTCCGGGCAGCAACTAATAGGAGTGTGTAAAACCACGAAGTCTTTTACATCCTGAAACTGTAGACGCTACGCCAAGGTGCTCGAACACCCTGACGCAGCTAACCAAAACAGACTACACGAGAGTCCAAAATGGCTGATTACGATCATACGTCAGAGTTCCCCTCGCCTAAAAGTTTTTCTTTTAGTTTTCCTGCACTTACGAGTGTTCTGTTTTTCCGTGCCTGCAATCTGGCCCGGCATCCTGTGCCGTGGCTGAGTAGCGGCAGATTGTCTGTAAAGTCTGAGCCTTACCACCGCCTGTTCTGGCCGGTGTCGCGCTGTGCTGCGCGTTGTTTATTCCCTGATATGCGTAGTGCTGCCTGTGCAGGTGGGTGGCTGTTGTTGTCACCGCTATGGCTGATCGCTATGCGGCTGCGAGGGCGGTTGCTGAAGCGGTAGTCCGGCGCTCTGCCGGATGATGTTTCACAGCCCCCAGCGGGCCTTCGGGTCCGCTTTATGGCCGGGCTGCAAACCGATAGTTCACTAACGGACGCTTTAATACAGGGAAAAATACGATGCTGATTCTATCTATACGCCAGGGTGATATCACCACTATTACCACCCCAGACGGCGCTGTGCTGTCTATCGTTATGCTTGATGATGATCGAAACTACGACGGAATGCGCATGGGGATTTCTGCCCCGCAGGATTACCGAATTTTACGCGATGGCCTGCGCAATCAGTTGCTGAAGAAATTGCGTGATGTGCCTGTTTTCGAAGTGCGCAGTGCGTTGCATCAAACCCGGATTATCGCTGCAGATGATCACACTGCCGCCACCGAGTTCTATGAGCAGCTTTACCCCACCAGCTGTGCCGTTGTTGCGCAGCTGGTACAGGATGCGGTGCAGCAGCCCTGGTTTTCCCGGCTGGAAACGCTATGGCTGCAGGATAATACTTTGCCGCTGGGTGTAGCTGAGGGATAGCCAGGCTATTCCAGCTGAGGACAGCCGCCCACAGGCGCAGCATTGATCAGCTGCGCGGTGGGTGAAAGGTGAATTCTTCCGGGGTGATGGTATTGGTGATGGCCTGTTTTACACCTTTGGGCAGGCTTTCGTCGCTGTGGTGGAACAGATCGCACTGGCGCATGGCTTCGCGCACGTTGATGTTTTTACCCAGATACTCAAATACCGTTCGCGCGGCGCCAGGCTGATGGGCGCTGCAGCTGGAAGCGCAAATCATTAATCCGGACAGGAAAGGGTTATTGGGCCGGTAACTGGGGGTCAGGATGGTTTCAGAGATGGTGGAGTTGAGTGCCGGTTCTGACTCCACGATAAACAGCCGGTCGGCCAGCAGAAAGGCCATGCCGTGGTATTTGATGGTCATCCGTGCGCCCAGCACCGGGTTGCGACCACTGGAGCGTTCAATGTGCTTGATGTAGTAGCCGTCCTGGTAACGGTAAATACGGATAAACGAGCGAAAGATATAACCAGGGAAACCAAAGGAGTAGAAGTAGCGGTAGTAGTAGCCTTCGTAACGTTCCATACCCGCCGCCGATGTCTGCATCAGCGGCATCAGGATATGCGCCAGGTGGTCAGGTATGGTCTTGCCCCCTGTTAGCCGGTTCACTGGCACAACCCTTTTCTGAAACTCCCGCCCCGTCAGTACGATCTCTTCAGTCTCCACACCGAAAAAATCACAGATCTTCTTCAGGTTCTTAAACGATGGAAACGCCCGACCGTTCAGGTAGCGGTTGAACTGCTGCCGATTGATCTCCAGCTGGCGGCAGACTTCGGAAATAGAGCCATAAAACCCACACAGATACTTAAGATTTTCGGCGAAGTGTTCCTGGTCTGCTGATTTCGTCACGGCTGTCGGTCCTGTTTTTATCGTTATTCCGCCCAGCACGGGGCAGGTTTTCGACAGTGTAGCAGCCGTTTTCCCCTGCGCGTCAAGTCATGGTGCGCGAAGCCACTAAAGCACAAAAGTTGCAGCGAGTTAGCACAAAAGCGCACAACCTTGACAAATGGTTGACGCGCCCGTCCGACTGTTAGTCTTGTTTCATCGTTTGAATCACCCACCACGGAGACTGCTATGACATTGCGCCAGCAGCAAACAAATAACTCATTCTGGCACCAGACGGCCACACCGGCAGCCGCGGTGCAGGCGCTGCAGGGAGATATCACGGCGGATGTCACCATTATCGGTGCCGGTATCACCGGCCTGCGGGCGGCACTGGAACTGGCACAGCAGAATATCAATGTCGTGATACTGGACAGCCATGAACCGGGCTGGGGCGCTTCGGGCCGTACCGGTGGCCAGGTGAACCCGCTGGCGCATGCCACGCCGGACGCCATTATCAAGCAGCTCGGCCCGGTTTACGGCCCGCGTATGCTGGAGAGCTACGTTAACTCCGGCGACGAGACGTTCGCGCTGATCGATCAGCACCAGCTGCAGTGCGACCCGGTACAGAACGGCTGGTTACGCGGCGCTCACTGCCCGTCAGCGATTTCCGAGCTGGAAAGTATGTACAGGGGCTGGTCGGAGCTGGGCCTGAAAATCAGTTTCGTTGAAGGTGAAAAGCTGCACCAGCTGACCGGTTCCAGTGCGTATAACACCGCAACGCTGGTTGAGTCCGGTGGCTGTATTCAGCCGCTGTCCTATAGCCGCGAGCTGGCCCGTGTCGCCCAGGAGAAAGGCGCTGATATCTATGGTCACAGCGCTGTAACCGCGGTTAAGGCACAGGGTGATCAGTGGCAGGTACACACCGCCGCCGGCAGTGTCACCAGCCAGTGGGTATTGTTCTGCACTAACGGCTACACCGACAACACCCTGAAAGGTCTGCAAAAAACTATTGTGCCGCTGATCAGCGTCCAGGCGGTCACCCGGCCGCTGTCCGATGAGGAATACGCCAGCATTCTGCCACAGGGCCACACCCTGGCGGATACCCGACGGGTGATTTATTACAGCCGTAAAGACAACCATAACCGCCTGCTGTTCGGCAGCCTGGGGATGGCCGAACACGCCAACAATGCCGACCGTAAGCGCCTGCAACAGGGCCTGCAAAAAACCTTCCCGCAGCTTTCGCCGGACGATATTGAAAGCTACTGGGGTGGTCGGCTGGCCTTTACCCCGGAGGTTTTGCCACACCTGCATGAACCGGCCCCCGGCATTCTGGCCGGGCTGGGCTACAACGGTCGTGGCGTCGCCATGGGCACGGTCATGGGCCGGATACTGGCCGAGCGTGTCACCGGTGCCCGCCCTGAAGATCTGCCAATACCGACCACTGCGTTCAAGTCTTTTCCGTTCCATCGTTTCCATAAACTCGGGGTACAAAGCGCCATCAAGTATTTCGAGCTGCGCGACAACCTGGATGTGAAGTTCTTTTGAGCTGCCCCCTCAATCTGATTCGAGTAACCCTGATGATTAACGTCGAAAAACCCAATACCGCCCAGCTGGATGAAGTCACCCAGTGGCCAGTCTGGGAAAAAGAGCCCAGCAGCTTTGACTGGGATTACACCGAGAAAGAGGTGTTTTACATCCTTGAAGGCCGCGCCAATCTGACCAGTAAATGCGGCATTTCGCAGAGCCTGGAGGCTGGCGACCTGGTCACTGTCGAACACGGAATTGAGGTGCTGTGGGAGATCACAGACGCAATCCGCAAGCACTACAAGTTTTTCTGATTCACCACAGCAACGTTCAGCAAAAATAAAAACAGGAAATCACGCCATGACTCAGATTGAGCATTATCAGAACTTCATTAATGGCCAGTTCGTCAGCAGTAATGAGCACCGAATTGAAGTTACCAGTCCGGCCACCGGCGCGTTACTGGCGACCGTCCCGGCCAGCAGCCGTGAAACCGTTGACCATGCTGTGGCATCAGCCAAAACCGCACAGGTGGAATGGGCGCGTACACCGGCCATTGAGCGGGCCGGTTACCTGCGCCAGATTGCCAGCAAACTGCGCGAGCATCAGCGCCGTCTGGCAACCCTGATCAGTGCAGAACAGGGCAAAGTGATGCCACTGTCTGAGGTAGAAGTGGCTTTTACCGCTGATTATCTGGATTACATGGCCGAATGGGCGCGTCGTATCGAAGGTGAGGTGATCACCAGTGATCGCCCTAATGAAACGATTTTTCTGCAGCGTAAGCCGATCGGTGTGGTGGGTGGGATTTTGCCCTGGAACTTCCCGTTTTTCCTGATTGCCCGCAAGCTGGCACCAGCCCTGGTGACCGGTAACAGCATTGTGATCAAGCCCAGTGAAGAAACGCCGATTAACGCCTTCGAATTCGCCAGACTGGTAGCTGAAACCGACCTGCCAGCAGGTATCTTTAACCTGGTGTCTGGCCGTGGAAACAGTGGTGCTGCCCTGTGCGACAATCCCGATGTGGGCATGATCAGCTTCACCGGCAGCGTCGATACCGGTAAACGGATCATGGCAGCCTGCGCCGAGAACATTACCAAGGTTAATCTGGAGCTGGGCGGTAAAGCCCCGGCTATCATCACCGCAAAAGCCGACCTGGCACTGGCGGTGAAAGCAATCCGGGATTCACGCATCATCAATACCGGACAGGTGTGTAACTGCGCCGAGCGGGTGTATGTGGAACGGGCTGTGGCGGATGAGTTTCTGGCCCAGTTGACCGCAGCGATGGCGAGCACCCGCTTTGGCGATCCACTGAAAGATACCGACATTGATATGGGGCCGCTGGTCAACCGCGAAGGACTGGATAAAGTTGCTGCCATGGTGGAACAGGCACGTGGTGACGGTGTTCAGGTACTCTGCGGCGGCGCCATTGCCGATACCGCACAGGGCCATCACTACCTGCCGACGGTATTGCAAGTGGACAGCAATCAGCAGGGTGTTATGCAAAACGAGATCTTCGGCCCGGTTATCCCGGTCATGATCGTCGACAGCCTCGATGAAGCACTGCAGTACGCTAACGAATCCGATTACGGCCTCACCTCCTCCATCTTCTCGCAGGACGCTAACGAGATTATGAAAGCCTGTCGCGAACTGAAATTCGGTGAAACCTATGTGAACCGTGAGCATTTCGAGGCGATGCAGGGCTACCACGCCGGTACCCGTAAATCTGGCATCGGGGGTGCCGACGGCAAGCATGGCCTGTATGAGTACACCGAAACTCAAGTGGTGTACTGGCAGTCCCACTAAGCCGTTCGGGTGTCTGGCTGCCCCCAGACACCCGGTTCTGAGTGTTAATCACAACAGGTAAGCCGATGAAATATTCAGCCCAGCGCGTAGAGCAGGTACTCAGCCTTGTCGAACAGGGTGTTTGCGCCAGCGAGGTCTGTCGCCAGTGCGATATTACCGACACCACGTTCTACACCTGGAAAAAGCTCTACCAGGGCCTGAATGCCGCTGGCATTGAACTCCATCGCCAGCTGAGCCAGCACAACCGTGATCTGAACAAGCAGGTCGAGACCCTGCAACAGGATAAAGCGGCGTTGCAGAGCGTGATCGACGCACAATTGAACACCGAGGGCAAAGAACAACAGATTCACCCGCTGCTCAACCAGCACCCGATTACCCAACACCATGCCCGCAAGCTGCTACAGCTAAGCTGACGCAGCCTGAGCACAAGCGCCAATATGGCAAACCACACCCTTTTCGATAACACTGTCGATAAACGAGGTAACTGATGAAAACAATAATTAAATCCCAAGCATCTGCCCTGCTGATGAGCGCTGCACTGCTATTCACAGCACCGTTCGCAGCCGCAGAAACCGAGTTCAAAGTCGCCCTGGGTGGTAGTGCCGATGGTGGTCAGCATGCATTAGCCACGCACTTTGCCGACACGCTGAAACAGAAAACCAACGGCGAGTTCAGCGCCCGACTGTTTATGAACAGCCAGCTGGGTTCCGAGCAGGACACCGTCAATGACGCCGCGCTGGGCGTGCTGGATTTCTCAGTCGTAGCGATTAACAACATCACCCCGTTCTCCCCCACTGTCGGCATATTCACACTGCCATATATGATCCAGAGCCTGGATGAAGCGGTGAAACTGACCCAGAGCGATGTCGCCAAAGAGATGGTTGATAACACCATCCGTGACGCTGGCGTGCGTATTGTCGGCTGGACGTTCTCCGGTTTCCGTGTGCTGACCAACTCCAAAAAGCCGGTCACCAAACTCGAAGATCTGCAGGGCATGATTATCCGTGTACCAAAAAACGAGATCATGATCGATACCTACCGCGCCTGGGGCGTTAACCCGACCCCGATGTCCTGGGCTGAGCTGTTTACTGCTCTGCAACAGCAAGTCGTGGATGGTCAGGACCTGTCCATTGTTGATATCGAAGCGGTGAAATTTGATGAGGTGCAAACCTACATCTCCAACATCCACTACAACTTCCTGCTGGAACCGATGATCATGTCGGAAGCGATCTTCCAGGAGCAGTCACCCGAAGTACAGGCCGCCATTCTGGAGGCGGGGCAACAGGCGACACTGCACAGCGCCGATTTCCTGCGCAGCAAAGAAACCATTGCGCGTAATTCTCTGATCAAGAAAGGCATGCAGATCTCCGACGTAACCGACGAAGACCAGTGGATCAGCAAAGCCACCACCACTGTCTGGCCGAAGTACTACGACAGCGTTGGCGGTAAAGCCAAGATCAACAACGCCCTGCGCGAACTGGGCCGCAACGAACTGTAAGAACCCCAGCTTTTTTCAGTGAGACGCGCAGTGATTGGAGAAGTCCCTGTGTATTCTGACCTGACCCGCCGATTGGCGGGTTTTTTTGATAGAAACAGTCACTTGTTAGCGTGCTTCTACTCGGTATCATTTTTTCCTGACTGTCTTAACTCAAACCCTCTCACAATTACATATGCAATAAGAGCAAATATAAAAACAAGCAGGTACATCCAAGCGATTGATTGCAGAGTCTCGATGACAGTTCGATAAATTTCTAGCGTCCACCTGTCGGCGTTCAGCACCAATATTTCCTGATCTTTATGAGGTGCACTGATATATCGTTCAAGATTGTAAATTCTCACACCACCAGAAACACCCACCACATAAGCTGCAAATTTTATATATTTAACCCAGGCGCTACTTATTTCGTCTTGAATTATTCGTTTAAAGATAGCAGCAATGGGGGCGTCAAATATTCTTACTACGCCAAGGCAAACGGCTGTTGAAATACCGAACGTTACTAGTAGTAATGTAAAAAACATATGGATTCCTGTTAAGTTTAAATATTAAAAATAGGGCATTAGCAATCGGTATTCCTCTTGATTGTTACACCATAACAATCAAGACTCATGATTTTCTTCTGGCAGCTTTACAACTCTTAACAGAGTAATCACCAGATCATAATATACAAACATTCTATCATCCTTTGATAATAGTGCCTCACCGCTTTGCCTCCTTATTTAAGTAGTGCCTTTACTGCATACGCTGGGAAATATAGAGCACCAACACACTCAATAAATATTTCATCTGCGGAATTTTCTTCACAAGATAGCGTTAAAAACTTGAATTCAGGAATCTAGACAATCTTTGCCTTGCTTTTAGGGATAACCCTTCTCCACTCGTACCTAACTGACATTCGCTTTACCCTGTCGATTTACGACCCTTAACTAATTATAGCGGGTAACCTTCTGCTCAATCTCCACTTCCCGCACCATTGATCTGCTCACTACCACGGCGACTGGATGCACGGATGGATCAGACACACTCTACAACCAGGTTTTCAACCTCCAACAGCCTTGGCGCGTTATTGATGTAGCTCTGAAATATAGTGAACAGGTTCGCGTCCAGATCGTAGGCCACTACACCTGGCAGTGCGTCAAGGGGGGCTGCGCGCCACCTTCACAATCCCCGTATGCCTCCAGCTGAACGGCTGTTTCCGTAAATCCAGCACAGATGGACGCGACGGGACATCACTGCTACAGAAGCAGTGGCGTAACAATATTGCAGGCCCAGCAAAGCGTGCCCATTATAACCGCCACGATGCCCTGTACATGGAATGATGGGCACATCGCTTCGCTCTTTTGCCCATTCTGCGCGCTGCAGGCCAGGCAATGCTCAGCTCAGTCCAGCTCGAGTACTTGACTCTCTTGCGGCTGCGTCGCCTTTGCCAGATATTCTGTAAAATCCCCCGCACTCAGCGGGCGGCTGTACAGGTAGCCTTGTAGCAGGTCACAGCCCAGTCGGCAGAGCACCAGATCCTGGGTGCTGGTTTCGACGCCTTCGGCGACGATCTGCATACGCAGCTGCTGGCCCATGCGAATGATGGCTTCGACAATCACCCGATCATCCAGCGCGGCGGGGTCATCCAGTGGGCGGACGAAGCTGCGGTCGATCTTGAGAGTATCGATGGGCAACCGTTTAAGGTAGCTCAGGGAGGAGTAGCCGGTGCCGAAGTCATCTACGGCGATTTTCACTCCCAGCGCGCGGATCTGGTTGATGGTTTTGATCGCGTCGTCGATATCACCGATCACCATACTTTCAGTGACTTCCAGCTCCAGCTGACTGGCTGCAAGGCCAGATTCCGCCAGTGCACACGTGACTTTATCCACCAATTGCGGGTCGGCAAACTGCCGGGCGGAGATATTTACCGCCACCTGGATGGCGGTACTGATTTTCCGGTTCAGGTTGACGCAGTAATGGCAGGCCTGCTGCAAAATCCACTCGCCCAGCGGGATAATCAGCCCGGTGTCTTCGGCAATCTGGATAAAGTCCAGCGGCGACACGACCCCCAGTTCAGGGTGGTTCCAGCGCACCAGCGCCTCCATGCCATAGACCTCGGTACTGGCGGTGCTGATCTTCGGCTGGTAGTAGACTTCGAAGTGTCCGGCTTCCAGTGACCGACGCAGCTCGATCTCCATCTCCAATCGCTGATGGGCCTGGCGGTTCATCTCTTCGGTGAAAAACACAAAACGATTACGCCCGCCCTCTTTGGCCCGGTACATGGCGGTATCCGCGTGGCGCGACAGCTTGCCGTAGCTCTGGCCATCGTCGGGATAAATGGCAATACCAATGCTGGAATCCACATGCACCGTTTTCTGCTGAATCAGCATCGGCTCACGGATAGCCTGCTGCATCCGTTCAACCAGATCACCCAGCCCGTCTACCGCTTTCAGATTATCGATCGCAACGATAAATTCATCACCACCCAGACGGGCGATAGTATGGCCGCTTACCGAGGCATTTGCACAGGCCGTGCCTGTTTGAAGCAGGCTGCGTTCCAGCCGTTGAGCCACTTCCACCAGCAGTTCATCACCCGCCGCGTGGCCCAGGGAATCGTTAACGTGTTTAAAGTGATCCAGATCGATAAATAACAGCGCCACTTTATGTCGGCTGCGCCTGGCGTTAAAGAGCTGCTGTTCCACCAGCTCTTTACACAGCACACGGTTGGGCAGGCGGGTCAGTGGGTCAAAATGGGCCAGTGCCTGCAGCTCAGCTTCTTTGCTTTTCAGTTCACTAATATCCGAGAACACACCCACATAATGGGTCAGCTTACCCTGCTCATTTTTGACTGCGTTAATCGCCAGCCATTTGGGGAAGACTTCACCATTTTTACGTCGGTCCCAGATTTCTCCTTTCCAGCAGCCCTGCTTCGCCAGCGTTTGCCACATAATCTGATAGAACGCTTCATCATGCAGGCCAGAGCGAACCAGGGAAGGGTTTTCTCCTAGCACTTCTTCACGGTTGTAGCCGGTAATGTCGCAGTAGGCTTCGTTCACATCCACCACATAATTATCGGCATCCGTGATCACCACCGCCTCGCTGGTTGAGCGCATCACCTGGGAGGCTAACATCAGCTGGGCCTGAGCCTGCTGGTGCTGCTCCACCTCATGGGCCAGCGCCTGAGTGCGGCTGACAACCCGTTGCTCAAGTTCATCTTTTATTGCCGACAGTTCACTCAGGGTAATATGCAGGCGTTGTTGCGTGGACTGAAAAGAACGCAGGGCATCAGCCATACGCTGCAGTTCCAGTTCTTTAAAGTGGTCAGGGATATCCACATCGACAGTGCCTTGCCCCAGTTTTAGCAAGGCGATACGCAGTATTTCAATTCGCCGTCCCAACTGATTAGAGAACTTAAATACCGTAATAAGGAACAGTAACGTACAAACGGTAATGCCCGCGGTCATGGCGGTAGCGATACGGTCTGCCCGGGCCAGCTCAGTCAGGTGTTCGGCTCGAACTTCTTGCCCCAGCTCCATCACCAGCTGGGAGTTGATCAGATGATAGGCGGTATGGTCGGCTTCTGCCTGGCGTATGAAAAACAGGGCCTTATCAGGGTCCAGTATTCTGATTTCAATGGCATCGGAAATACTGTTGAGGTAATTGCGTAAGGGCGGCAGCAAACGCTGAGGGTCTACGGTTTCAAGCACTTCATCATGCTCACCAAATATCTCAGATTGGCGGGAAGAACTATCGAGGCTATCAATGACTTCACGTACCTGATCTACCTTATCCACAGCGCGGTCATAGAAATCACTGGTCTTGTCCCACTGTAGCTCAAGCAACACCATAATCTGGCCATGAGCAGTGGTCATCTGGAAGGCATAACCGGAAAGCTCCTCCATCAGGGGGACATCATCAACAATGAAATGATGGGAAAGATTCCGATAGTTACTAGCCATCCATGAACCGGCCACCCATAACACGCTGCCACCCAACACCAATAACAGTGGAATCACCAAGAAGTAGTTGCGAATGCTGCTGTTTATTTTCACTGTGCGTCCCTCAGAGTGTCGGCCACAAGACTGGGGGGATCATCCCCAGATACTCAACAGCCCCCTCTGGCTGCGGTCGAAAGATGTAGACTCCACCTTCAATCACGGGCCAGACACCTGCGGCACCATCCAGATTGGCCGAATGAGAGACCAGAACAGTGTTGGTGCCAGCTTCCGGTGTACGGGCCAGCTCAGTGGCAAGATAGCGTGATGCCTGAATGCGTTGTTCTTTATTCAGACCAAACGAAAACAGCAGTCGCTGCTCAATATCGAAGCGGCCAAAAGCCAGCTGGGCGGTGTCTTTACAGCGGCAGAATGGACTGGTGAGCACCTGGCCCACGCGGATATCCAACCGGGTAAACGCCTGGCCCAGGGCGGCGGCATCCTGCCGCCCCTTTACAGAAAGGTTACGCTGGCCCTTACAGTCGCTCAGCACCACGGGTCGGTGGTCCATCACTTCGGTCGACGTAGCAGCATGGCGAATATAAATATTGTACCCACCTTGTTGTAGCAAGGTGACCAGCGCTTTCTGCGTAGCCATATTCTCGGGGACGTCCTGAGCCACGCTTATCAATGAAACCAGCATCAATAATCCACTGATCAGCCCTTTCAACATACCTCAAATCTCCTGCTCTCTTCTATCTGTCCTGGGTACTGCAGTGATGTTAACTGCCTGAAATAATAGCCCAGGAATCTTCATGCCAGGACTGAAAAACCACCCAGCTATACGATTCACCGCACAGCACTGTGTTGCGGAGAAAGAAAATACAGTGAAATCATACGACTAAAGCCCAGGCATAAACAGTCATGGAGGATGAGATAAGTTGCCTATCAGAGAGCTTGTAGGGCCTGAGTCAACGAAACACCCAGTGCCTGAGCGATGCCCTGGCCGTAATCGGGGTCGGCCTGGTGGCAGTGTCGAATGTGCCGCTGCTGAATAGCCAGTGGCACCCCATCCATCGAACGGGCGGTGTTATCAAACAGCTGTTGCTGCTGGGCCGGGGCCATTAGCCGGAACAATGCACCTGGCTGGCTGAAGTAATCTTCATCGTCACGGTGGTCCCAGTGTGCTGCCGCATCGCTCAGTGCCAGTGGTGGCTCGGTATACTCCGGCTGTTCGGCCCACTCACCATGGCTGCCAGGTTCATAACCTGGCGTCCCGCCATGGTTCCCATCAACCCGCATTGCACCGTCCCGGTGATAGCTGTGAACCGGGCAACGTGGTGCATTCACTGGAATCAGCTGATGGTTCACCCCCAGCCGATAGCGCTGGGCATCGCCATACGAGAACAGCCGCCCCTGCAGCATTTTGTCCGGCGAGAAACCGATACCGGGCACCACGTTGGCGGGGTTAAATGCCGCCTGTTCAACTTCAGCAAAGAAATTCTCCGGGTTACGGTTCAGCTCCAGCACACCTACCTCCTGCAGTGGATAATCGCCATGGGGCCAGATTTTGGTGAGATCAAACGGGTTATAGGGCACCGTTGCCGCCTCGGCTTCGGGCATCACCTGAATCTGTAAGGTCCATTTAGGGTGCTGACCACCATCGATCGACTCCAGCAGGTCACGTTGATGGCTTTCCCGGTCCTGACCAATCAGTGCCTGCGCCTGTTCGTCGGTCAGGTTTTCAATGCCCTGCTGGGATTTGAAATGAAATTTCACCCAGAACCGCTCATTATCGGCATTAATCAGGCTGAAGGTATGGCTGCCAAAGCCATGCATATGGCGGTAGCTGGCCGGGATACCCCGGTCACTCATCACAATGGTGATCTGGTGCAGGGCTTCGGGCAGTGAGGTCCAGAAATCCCAGTTACTGGTAGCACTGCGCAGATTGGTACGTGGGTCGCGTTTAACCGCGTGGTTAAGGTCAGGAAATTTGAGCGGGTCTCGCAGGAAAAACACCGGGGTATTGTTACCCACCAGATCCCAGTTGCCTTCGTCGGTGTAGAATTTCAGCGCAAAGCCACGGATATCTCGCTCCGCATCAGCGGCACCACGCTCGCCTGCCACGGTAGTAAAACGGGCGAACAGCTCGGTCTGCTTGCCCACGGCGCTGAAGATTGAAGCACGGCTGTAATGGCTGATATCCCGGGTCACGGTAAAGGTGCCATAGGCCCCGGAGCCTTTGGCATGCATGCGACGTTCGGGAATCACTTCACGATCAAAATGCGCCAGCTTCTCCAGAAACCAGACATCCTGCAGTAGCTGTGGCCCCCGTGGGCCAGCGGTCATCACATTCTGGTTATGAGCAACCGGGCAGCCACCGGCCGTGGTCAGTTTCTTTTTCATGGTCAGTCTCCACATCAACAGGGTTCACTGTGAAGACTAGTCAGCCACGCATCATAAACCGAATAGATTAGGCCAATGGCAGCGATCAGCTCATGCTATGCGTATTATTTCAGCCCTCCACACAACGCGTGTTCCACTGCCACCTCATAACGCGTCAGCAGGGCATCGTAACCACCACTTTTACACAGCTGTTGCCAGCCCTGATTAAACTGATCCCGTAGCTGCGCCGTGCGGAAGCTGACTTTGTAGTGGGTCACCGGTGGGAAGATCCCATGCAGGCTGACATCCGCCATGCCATGCCCGCTCATTTTGCTGAAGTGGTTAAAAATGCTGCGATCGATCACCGTCACATCGCTGTGCCCCTGCCAGAACAGCATCACCTGTTCAGCCTGGTCTGCGACCTCGGCATAGCCCTGGGGGTAATCTTTTGCCAGCAGAGTGCGCGGCGAGAACAGTTGCTGGTAACGCGCCCCCAGCACCTGGTAAGCATTTTGCCAGGCCAGTACCCGATGGCCCTGCAGATCATCCACCTGGTTGATGGTCAGCTGGTCGGCTTTTTTGCTGATCGCGTAGTTGGCGAAGGTAATGAAATCGACCGAGTAAAAGCCACCATCCTCAGCCGCCTCTACTCCCACTGAAACATCGGCCCGCTTGCTGGCGACGGCACTTTGCAGTGCGCCGTAGGGCAGCTGGACGAACACCAGCGCGTACTGCGCCAGCGCCTGGCGGACAATATCCACTTCCAGCCCGCTGCTGGCCTGGTTCATCACGTAGGGGGGAATATCAAGCGAGATGGCAACCGTCAGTTCAGGCTTCGCCTCAGCCTGTATGCTCAGGGAACAGACCAGCAGTGCCACCCCGGCCAGAGTGCGACAGACAGCCAGATAGCAGGCGTTCATCGGATTTACCTCGCAAGGTTGGTGGGGTTCTCCAAAGGATGGTTTTGAATTGCAGCGCCGTCAATTGACGCGCTGATTTCACAACGGCGGCGGGTTTGTACGTTAACGGGCTTTTCGTTACTACGACTAAAGTGAAATAATGAAGGTCAATTCCAGAAAAGGCTGCACCCTATGACTGAGAAAACCCGTGGACGACTGACCACCCGCACCATCGCCATGCCCGGTGATACCAACCCATCCGGCGATATCTTTGGTGGCTGGGTGCTATCACAGATGGATATGGCCGCCGGTATTTGCGCCGGACAGCGCGCCCAGAGTCGTGTTGTCACGGTAGCACTGGATAGCATGAGCTTTATTCAGCCGGTGAAAGTGGGTGATATCCTGGGCGTGTACACCGACATTGATTCCGTAGGCCGCACCTCGATGAATATCCACGTGGAAGCCTGGGTCCGCCGGGGCCGCATCGGCCGACGGGAAAAAGTGACCGATGCCACCTTCAAGTTTGTCGCCATCGATGAAGACGGTAAACCCACCCCGGTGCCGGCACTGGAAGATCTGCCCGCCTATGCGCTGGAAGGGTATTTTGATGTAGGGGAGTAATTAACTCAGTCTTAAAAATACGCCAACCATCATATTAGTTGGCGTACACCATAACTATCCAGCAGTTCTAATTAACCCTGACGCGAACACAGGCAACCATAAACCACTATCGACCAGGGGAACTATACTTTAGAAGTATGGCTTACATGCAGCCGGAGAATACCGCTGCCGCTTAAAGTCCAAAGAGAAAACACCTCCCCATGTTGCCGCATTAAAGCTATCCGGCCCACTTCGTTTTAGCTGATAGGTATTATTCACATAGACTGTCTGATCAATTACTTTCAGATCAAAAACAAGTGGGGAGCCAGTCAAAGTCAGGGAGTTAACTTCGCACTGTACACCGGTTCCATCAGGGCGGATATACCAGTTTATAACGTGTCCACCACCATTTGCTGCCCAATAACCATCATAGTTCGTAGGCTTAGCTATAACATCCAATGCCTTATTCGATACACAACCCGACAGCGCAGCGCCCATCACAAGAATCGCTAGTGTTTTCTTCACATCTTTACTCCAGTCCATTGTCTACTCTTGATAGCTCATCATCGAGATCTATTTAAGATCTGCTACATCCCTATAAAGAGGTAAACTCGCATTGTAAATGCTTATTTAAAAGTAACACGCGACGATTATACCGTGCAGTACAACTAGCAATCAAATATCCAACTATTCTACGTTGAGCATTGCGGGTTCATACTTTTGATGAATATAGCCTAGAAGTTTGACATCGGTGCATATGGAGTATGAAACGGTATTTGCGCAGAACTGAACCAGCGATAATACGCGATCCGGCGCCCCCAGGCCGCGTATTCAAGCAGCAAACTGATTGTTTAAAAGGGCCCCGGCACAGCCTTCATGTCCTGCAGGGAAACCGCTGCCAGGTCATAACAGAAGCCAAAACCATCTTCACGCGTTTCAGCTGGAAGCTTCCACCAGCAACCATATTGCCGAGAGTACACCTTCGGTTCAGGCCTGACCTGGCATACTGAATACAGCTGCGTATATCAGCACAGACTATCTGGGCAGTGGTTGGCCAGGATGAGGTTCGATGCATCACTGGAAGGCTGCTGACCGGCCCACTGTTCCCGGCTCATTCGATAGAGCTGAACCGGGCGGTCGTGAAAAACAATTCTCTCAAACCGGCGAAACCCAGCCTTTTCTGCCACGCGCATGGAGGCCGGGTGGTCCGGTTCAATAATCACCACCACTGAGTCAATATCCGGCCCGGCAAAGACAATCCGCAGTACTTCCTGCGCTGCCTCCGCAGCCAACCCCAGGCCCCAGTAACGCGGGGCCAGTCGATAGCCCAGATTAAATACCTGCCGGCCCTGCACCTTGTCCGGCACCACGCCACAGAAACCAGCCAGCGCATGGCTATCTCGCGCAATCAACGCCAGCGGCCCAATCCCGTACGTCTCATAACAGGGCAATAATCCATCAAGCCAGGCAGCTGAGCGTTCTCTGTCATAGACGCCGTTAAGTGAGTGCTTCATCACTTCGGGATCAGCCAGCAGGACCGCCAGCTCGTCGAGATCAGCGGGGGTAAACGGGCGTAGCAGCAAGCGTCTGGTTGATCCGATCATCCTGATATTCCTCTCCATCGTATGTCAGAGATAATACCCCAATCCAGCGACTCAGGGCCTGACAGGTAACACTTCAATACCCTGATCAAGCTTTCGGTTTAACCAGAATTATCACTCTTGGCATCAAACCAGCGCGAGACAATGCCTGCCAGCAAGGCACCGCCGATGGGTGCCATCCAGAATAGCCAGAGCTGGGACAGCGCCCAGCCACCCTGAAAAATAGCCACCCCGGTACTGCGGGCCGGATTCACCGAGGTATTGGTGACCGGGATACTGATCAGGTGAATAAGTGTCAGTGCCAGACCGATTGCCAGCGGCGCAAACCCTGCCGGGGCCCGTGAATCGGTTGCGCCCAGGATAATCACCAGAAACATAAAGGTCAGTACCAGCTCGGTCAGCAGGGCTGCCGCCATGCTGTAGCCCCCCGGCGAGTGTTCAGCAAAACCATTGGAGGCAAAGCCTGCACTGGCATCAAAGCCGGGCTGACCGCTGGCGATCATAAACAGCACCGCAGCGCCAACAATCCCGCCCGCCACCTGCGCCAGAATATAGGGGCCTAACTCAGCCGTGGGAAACCGCCCACCGGACCAGAGCCCGATTGATACCGCAGGATTAAGATGACAGCCGGAGATATGGCCGATGGCATAGGCCATGGTAATTACCGTTAAACCGAAGGCCAGAGATACTCCCAGCAAACCGATACCCACTTCAGGAAAGGCCGCCGCCAGTACCGCGCTGCCACAACCACCCAGCACCAGCCAGAACGTACCCAGAAACTCGGCCGCCAGTTTCTTTCTCAGGGTCATAATGTAACCTCACTGTTTTTGAAAGATTATTCAGTGAAGCTTAGTACAGGCTGGAATCAGGCCGGGTCAGCGGCGCTGTAATACTCTTTCAGCACGGTGCAGGTCATGATGCGGCGCAGGTTGTGAAAGGTTTCCATATGGCTGCGTACTTCATTTATCCGGTGCATGCTGGCCGCATCTACACGCACGACCATATCGATATCACCGCTGATGCTGTGCACGCTTTTAACTTCCGGCAGAAAACGCAGCTGTTCGGTAATTTCTTCACAGCAGGGGCGCTCGAACGTCAGCAGAAAATAAGCACTCACAAGTGTATCAGGGGTTTTCAGTATGACCTGATAGCCCTGAATCTCACCGCTGGATTCAAGTTTGCGGATACGCTCAGTCACCGCGCTGCGCGACAGACCAACGCTACGGGCAATTTCGCTGTTAGACGCACGGGCGTTATCTTTAAGGCACTGAATTATATGCTGATCGAACTTGTCCATCTTTTCTCCTTGCTGGCGCTGGGCGCAGTATACCTGACCGGCGAAGTGACGGTAAGAACACCGAAACGCCGCTGGCAAAGCCCGCTCTGACAGCTGCCAGCCCGACGGAGAGCGCTTACTATAGCGCTCTGTTCAACCCGATAAAGACACAGCCATGAGCCATTTCCATAAAGATATTTCACTGCTGCAGGCGATCGCCCTGCTGCTGACCACCCTGCTGGGCACCGGCGCTTTTGTGGTGCCTGCGCTTTCCGCCACGGCGGCTGGGGACCAGGTACTGTGGGCCTGGCTGATTATGCTGGCAGTGATGTTACCGGTGGGGATGACCTTTGGGCTGCTGGGTGCCATCCACCCCCATGCCGGCGGCACCGCTTATCTGCTGGGTAAAGCGTTTGGCCCACGCTGGCAGAACGCCACCGGCTGGCTCTATCTGGCACTGGTACCGGTGGGGCTGCCCGCGGCGATGGCAATCTGTGTCAGTTACCTGGGCCAGCTGCTGGGCCTTGACCACCAATACGATGGCTGGCTGGCGCTGGCCTGCCTGGCGATTATGCTACTGATCAACCTGCGCGGGGTAAAAACCGCCAGTCAGATCCAGCTGCTGATCGCCATCAGCGTGGTGGGCTGCCTGACCCTGCTGATCCAACAAAGTGACTTGCAGCTGGAAACCCTGGTGCCACCCGCCCCTGAGCTTTCTGCCCTGCCACAGGTCAGCCATGCCATGGCGATTATTTTCTGGTGTTTTATGGGCATTGAAGCGATGACCCATATGGGCGCAGAGCTGAAAAACCCGCGCCGGGATTTCCCGCTGACCATTGTCATCAGCCTGCTGATTACCGCCGGGTTTTATTACCTGACCGTGGGGCTGGTGCTGCAATACGGCAGTTTTGGCAACGAACAGACCGATAGCCGCTCACTGGCGCTGATCGCCCAACAGGTGCTGGGCCCGGCGGGTGAAAAGCTGATCTCGCTGATGGGTTTTTTGGCCAGCTTCGCCAGCATGAGTCTGTACCTGATGAGCTTTTCCCGGCTGCTATGGAGCATGGCCGATGAGGGCGAACTGCCCGCTCCGTTAGCCCGGATCAGTGGCCGTGGGGTTCCGGCGGTTGCGTTGCTGAGTATCGGGGTGGTGGCAGCACTGTCGCTACTGATGAAATATGTCGCCCTGCTGCCGCTGGATGCCTTGATCAGTTATGCCGATGGCATCTTCGTGATGATCTATCTACTCGGCGTCGCCACGGGCCTGCGCCTGCTGCCCAGCCGTTACCGGCCACTGGCCATGCTGTCGACCGTGCTATGCGGGCTGATTCTGCTCGCCGTGGGTCAGTATATGAGCTATGCCCTGGTAATCATGCTGCTGTCGATGGGCTGGGACCACTACCGCAGCCGCCAACACACCCAGGTTAAGATCTAGCCCACCCCAAACAAACGCCCCGTAGCAGACAACTCTGCGGGCGTCCGAACCTCGCGCGTCACCCGACACGCATGGAGTACGCGTCTACAGTCTGGCCTGGAAGAATGTCACCACATCACGGTTCAGCTGCTGATGAATTGCCTTGCGGTCCACCCCCGGCGCATCCTTACAGACGGCTGGGGCGGTGGCTTTCAGCCGCTTACTGCAAGGCGCGATAAACACAAAATGATCCGCCTGCTTCAGTTCGGTATGGCCTTTTAATGTACTCAGATTTTTCTGCACATACTGGCCATGCTCAGCCTGGGGCAGCTGGCTGTCGGCGGCGCTTTGGTAAAGATACACCGGCACTGGAATCTGGCGCAGGGCCTCCGGGCTGAACAGCGCACTGCCGATCGGTGCCATCACAAACGCTGCGCTGATACGGCTGTCAAGCAGTGGCTGAATGGGCGGCGTCGAGCGGATGATTTCACCACCCCCTGGGCATAACACACTGGCGGGCTGACGGCTGCAGAATCCAGCCAGCCGTTCAAATTCAGGCATGGCACCGGCCATTACCAGTGCAGTGTAGCCACCCGCTGAAAAGCCAAAAATACCCACCCGGTCCAGATCAATCAACTCTGCAACCTGCGGTAGCGTTTGTAACTGATCCAGCAACGCACTGAGCTGCACCGAACGCCCGGCATACACCCGGTCGGTGCCCAGCCCACTGCTATCACGAAAGTTATCGCCGGGGTGTTCAAGCGCAGCAACCACAAAGCCCTGCCGGGCCAGGGCGCTGGCGGTGTCATGGTGGCTGAACATACTGCCACCGTTGCCATGGGAGATCAGCACCAGCGGGTAACTGCCAGGCTGTGGCTCGGCATCACGCTGGGCGCTGATATCCAGCGGGCCCATTGCCGTCGTGCCGGTAAGAATAGCGGCGGGATAGAACAGTGCGGCTTTCATCGTTGCCGGGCCCGTTGGGTCAGGCAGCTGGACCAGCTTTAAACCAATGCCGGTGGCCGGAGCGGCCTGTAACACGAACGCATAAACGCAACAGATAAGTACGCTCAGAAAACGATAGATCACGGTGTTTATACTCCTTTATAAACGCCTTTCTAACTTATCCGTCTGCGTTCGCTCCACTCATTCAGGGCACGCAATACCGGTGTTAAAAAAGCAGGCTCAGAATGTGCGGTTTGCTCATCAATAGCAAGCCCGGGTCAGAACCGCCAGGCCGCAGTAATAGTGCCGTAGCGGGTATAATCCTGCACCTGGTTAGCGTCTTCATTGATGTTAGTATCGTTAAAGCCCATGGAGATCGCCAGATCCTGCCAGGCATACGCCAGCCCGCCCTGCACTGCCACCTGAGCGTGTTCATAATCGACCGAACGGCTGCTGCGAAAGGTATTGCCGTCGGCAAAGATCTGGTTGAACACATAGCGCATCTCAATACCGGCATACAGATACCAGCCACCACCCACTGCAAGTGGATTACTGCTGCGGCTGCTGCCGAACAACAGCGATGGATAGGAGTCTTCCAGGCCGCTGCCATAACGCACCACCACCCCGCTGGCCACCGAGCTGGAGATCGTGCCCAGATTACCCTCACCGGTGATCAGAAAATCCGAGCGGCGGTTGTCGGCCACCCAGCTGCGCCACACGCGACCACGGGAAAACTGAAACACCGGCTCATTATGCAGCTGAGTACCCCAGCCTTTCGGGTCATCTGAACCGATCAGTTTATGAACAAATTTCTGCGTCGCTTTAGCCCCGGATACCGGCCCCACCATGCCGATGGTGGTGCTGATCCGATCGGCATAATCCTCGTGTACGCTCATCCAGGCATTACTCAGCGATAACATGCCGGAGTATGGCAACTCCTCCGGGGGCGGGTTAGCAACGGTAATATCGCCGGGGGTCATCATCACCTGCGACAGGGTGTAGGCGTCTATCGACGCATGGCCGCGCCCTTCAGGCAACATCCAGAGCAACGGCGCCAGCAAAATACCAGGGCCGGGCTGGGTCTCGCCTTCGCCCACATCAAACCAGGATAGAAAAGTACCATTGGTATAGCCGCTGTCTTCGCCCACCAGCATATCGTTGTCATAGGTAAACGAAACCCAGTCAGCATCGGCCAGTGCCTGAGGCGACAAGAAACAGGCCTGCAGCGTAAGCAGGGCTAAAAGAGATGTGCGGCGAAGCTGGGTCATGCTGAATCCTGAGCGTGGCTGAGACGTTAATCGCATGGAACGATCGTGCTCGTACTACCCTGACAGAGCCTCTCCGACCGTTACCTGACTAATAGCTTATCGCCAGTGGCGTGACATACAAGTAAACGCCGGTGAAAGCTGACAAAAATACTCACTCGGATTTACCGCAGGTACCTTAGCCGCCCCGCTGCTGGCGAAAGCCGCCCGGTGTAACGCCCAGATATTGTTTAAACACCCGGCCCAGGTGGCTCTGGCTGGAGAAGCCACAGGCCAGCGCAACATCGGCAAGCGACACCCCAACGGGCTGGCGCAATAACCCCTGTGCCCGTTCCAGCCGTAGCCGGGTGATGCATTGCTGTGGGGTCTGCGCCTGGCTGACTTTAAACATCCGGGCAAAATGGTATTCACTCAACCCGGCCTGCTGCGCCAGCTCGCTGAGCAGAATCTGCCGGTGCAAGTGTGCATGCATATACTCCAGCACCCGCGCCAGGGCCTGCGGCGACAGACCACCATTTAAGCTCTGAGGCATCGCTTTGCCCACACCCAGCCCCTGAATCATATTCACCAGTAAGGTCTGCACGCCCTGCTCAACGGCCAGTGCGCTGTTACTCATGTTCCAGTCCCAGCCCATCAGGCTATGGCGGAAAATCGCATCCAGAGCCGGGTCATGGGCGAAGGTCAGATGCGGCAGCGAGACCTGCCGCGGGTCCATATCAAAGGTGGTCAGGGCAATGCGCTTAAGATAGTCATCGCTGAAGTAGAGATGAGCAAAACGTTGTTCACTGCCCACATCCCAGGCAGAATAGGAATCTTTAGGCATCAGGCAGAAATGGCTCGGTGCGCCTTTTGGCCCCGGGGTATCAGTACGGAACGTTTCAAAACCACCCGCCAGATAAAGACTGAACGTATGCTGCCTGTCGTTCTCGTAATACACCTGCTCACCACCGTTGTGATACTCCACCAGCCGAACACCGTCCGGCAGCTGGATATCGCGCAGATGATCAACATTGGATTCGGTAAAAGCAGTCGGTAATTGCTTCGCAGACAGGCTCATCAGAGGTCTCTCATTGTCCTTCAGTGCTCAGTTTTCAGCAGATCAGACAGAGTGCCAGAGGCGGACCCGAACCAGCAACATGTAAACCAGATAAAACCGCAAGATCATGACAATCACCGCAAGCCCCTGACAGACCCGTCCCGGACAATAGCCGATGATCTCTCCCTAGTCAGATGAGGAGTGCAGTATGTTCAACACAGTATTATATAGCGCGGTATTAATCGCCTGGGGTGGTTCCTGGCTGGCCATTAAGTGGCAGGAGGGGCCGGTGCCTGTGGCGTTATCAATCCTGTATCGCTTTGGTCTGGCCACTGTAATAATGTTGCTGATTGCCATCCTGCTGGGCAAGCTGCAAAAGACCAGCCGTCGGGACCAGTTTTTTTGCCTGTTGCAAGGGCTGTTCCTGTTCTCGCTTAACTTCCTCGCTTTTTACCAGGCGACCCACTATATCGCCAGCGGACTGGTGGCGGTAGTGATGTCCACGGCCACGCTGTTTAACGCCCTGCATAACCAGCTAATCTGGAATATCCGCCCCGCCGCCAGCTTCCGGCTCGGTGCCGTGCTGGGCATCGCCGGGCTGAGTTTGCTGTTCTGGAGTGATCTGGTCGCACAGCAGTGGTCGCTGGACAGTCTGAAAGGGATCGGCTTTGCCCTGCTGGGTACCTGGCTGTTCTCTCTGGGTAACATGGTCGGCGTGCGCCACGGCCGGGCAGGCGTCACAGCCTTCACCAGCACTAGCTGGGGCATGCTGTATGGCTGTGCCATTCTGGCTTTACTGATCCCCCTGCAACTGCTGGCCCAGGGCGAAAGCCTCAGCACCCTGACACTATGGGACCCGAACCCGCAATATCTGATCGGACTGTTATACCTGGCGGTGATCGCCTCCGTCGTCGGCTTTACCACCTATCTGATGCTGATCAGCCGGATTGGGGCCAACAACGCAGCCTATGCACTGGTGATCACTCCCATTCTGGCGCTGACGCTGTCCAGTGTATTTGAGTATTACCAGTGGACCGGCACCAGCCTGGCCGGACTGGCGGTGATTATGCTGGGTAATGTGGTGGTGATGGGCGGATTGTCTCGGATCAGTCTGGCGGTTAATCAGCTACGTGGGCGTCAGCCTGCTCCAGTAAATGACTGAGGGTGGTTTTCAGCTTCATCGGTTTGACCGGTTTATGGATCAGCAGGTAGCCGTTTTCACGGATCTGCTGTTTCAGATCCTGGCCGTAGTTGGCGGTGATCATTAACACCGGTACCGGTCGGGGCAGACGCTGGTTCAGTTCACGGGCAGCATCCAGTCCGGTTTCATCGTTGTCCAGGTGATAATCGGCGATGATCAGCTGGACATCACCGCGGGCAATATCCACCTGCGCAGCCAGGTGGGCCAATGACAGGGCTGTCAGTACCTGGCAGCCCCAGCCTTCCATCAGCGTCGCCATGGCCTGGCAAATGGCCGGGTCGTTGTCGATCACCCAGACACGGGCCTGGTCCAGCTGATTCATCGGCATCGGTAGCAGTGCCTCAAAGCCCTCTTTGCTCGGCTGCAGGTTGCCGTAGGGCACCTGCACCGAGAACACCGAGCCTTTGCCCTCTTCTGAACGCACAATCACTGGATGGCCGAGCACACGGGAGATCTTGTCAACAATGGCCAGCCCCAGGCCCAGCCCGCTGTCCTGGCGCCCGGTGCTGGGGCCGAGCCGTTTAAACTCCTGAAAAACCTCGCCCAGCTGGGCCTGAGCAATACCAATACCGGTGTCGGCCACTTCCAGCTCCAGGCAGTCGGCCCGGCGTCGACAACCCAGCAAAATAGAGCCCTGATCGGTATAACGCAACGCATTGGAGAGGAAGTTACGCAGGATCCGGCTCAGCAGCAGGGTATCTGACTGCACCACCACATGGCTGGTGACAAAGCGCAGTTCGACCCCCTCAGCCCGTGCCACCTGGCTGTATTCATTGGCCAGGTTATCCAGCAGATCACTGATCTGAAAACTGGTGATATCCGGTTTGACGACCCCTGCGTCAAGTTTGGAGATGTCTACCAGGGTGGTGATCAGCGATTCCAGATCTTCCAGCGAATGGCAGACCGAGCGCACCAGCCCGGCAGCCTGGGGCTCTATCGACTGTTCAGCCAGCGCACCGGTAAACAGCCGGGCAGCATTGAGCGGCTGCAGCAGATCATGACTGACAGCGGCGAGAAACTTTGTTTTCGACAGGTTGGCCTGCTCCGCCTCTTTCGTCGCTTCACGCAACCGGGCTTCGGCATCGCGGCGCTCATCAATCTCCAGTACTAACTGATCATTAAGATCCTGCAGTTCCGAGGTGCGTTCCTGCACCCGTTGTTCCATATGCTGATAAGCCTCCTGCAACGCTTCGTTGGTGCGGCGTCGCTCCGTGATATCACGGATCAGCACAAACATACCCAGGGTTTCACCTTCGGGGCTGAGGTTGGGCACATAGGATTTGAGCATATAACGCAGCTCATCGCTGGCATTGCGCTCGTCAATTTCAAAGGTGACCTGTTCACCGGCCATCGCCCGCTCGACCCAGGGCTGCAGGCGAGCAAACTGCGCCTCACCGTGTACCCGGCGGATATGTTGCCCGGTCAGTGCCCCGCGGGGCCAGCCATACCACTCGTCGTAGACTTTATTGGTAAAGCTGTACTGCAGCTGGCCATCAACATAGGCGATCAGCGCTGGTACCTGGTCGGTAATCAGCCGGATCCAGCGTTCGCTTTCACGCAGTTGCTGGGCGTGCTGATGACGCTCGGTGATATCGGTGTAGGTGTTGATAAAACCGCCATCGGGCATCGGATGATTACGCACCTCCACCACCCGGCCATCAGCCAGCACCCGTTCGGCGGCACAACCATCGCTCTTGCCGACATTGCCCTTGCTGTCACTACACAGGGAGGGACAGGGCTGTAATACCTGGTGCGGGTCATGGCTAACCAGCGCTGCAAACGGCGGATGATTCTCCAGCTGGCTGACATCAACGCCGGTCAGTTCGATAAAGCGCTGGTTCCATAATTCAAGCCGTCCATCGGGGGTAACCAATACGACTCCCTGAGACAGATTGCCAATGGTGCGCTGTAACACCCGGGTTTTCTGCGCAAGTGCTTCTTCCCGGCGCAGGGTTTCATCGGCTTTAAGGTCGGTAATATCGGTGAATAGCACCACCTGGCCACCGTCGGTGGTGGGCCGTTCGCTGACCTGTAACCAGCGCTCGGTATGCAGCCGGAATACCGGTGCCTGGCTGGATTTACTGTGCAGGGTTTCACTGACCAGCCCGCTCTGTTGCGCCAGCCGTTTGATATCCAGGATATGCGTTCCCTGGCTTATCTCCACCCCGACCGCCTGCCATTGATCAGCAAACTTCTGATTAAACAGCACAATACAGCGCTGCGCATCAAACAGGGCAAAGCCTTCGGAGATACTTTCAATGGCATCCACCAGCCGCTGGTGGGACACCGCCGCTTTGTCGTTGGCCTGCTGCAGGTCACGGTGGCTGAGCTTGAGGTCGGACAGCGCCTGGTTCAGCGCATCAGTCCGCTCGCGTACCTGTTCGGCCAGCACCACTGAATGCTGAAAAGCTTCCCAGGGGCCGCTGTGCTGTACCGCATCGGACTCGACCCGCTCGATCAATGCCTGGTTGATCCGCTCCAGTTTGGCTGTGCGGGCTTCCAGTTCGGCAACCCGCGCCTGCAGCGCCGCTTTACTCATGCTGGTACTCACCGATGGCTACGCCTGTGAAGGTCTGGTTGATATGCATTCCGGCAAACTGTTCGCCATAGGTATTAAAGCCTACCACCCGGAAGCGCTGCAACAGGGCGCTGGTCTGCGCCAGCTGATCGGTCAGCTCCAGCTCCATCCGGCGCAGAAAACAGTCACAGCCGATAATCATGCTCGGTTCGCCCAGCTCATCAACAATACCCTCCAGCAGGGCCTGGGTATCACGGACGATATCTCCAGCCTTCATCACCGTCAGCACAATGCCCGTGGTCACGGCACAGTAAAACGTCAGACTCAGATCATCGTTGACCGCCTGAATGGAGCGCACGTAGTAGGCATCCCCCAGCCGTACGGCAATCGGGTTCATGGCAAACACTTCATGATTGAGCGACGCCAGCGGCACCCCAACGGCATTGGCATAACAGACGGCAGCAGGCTCCGCATTCAGCTCCAGCACCCGCCGCTCCTCACTGCAGGCCTGGGTCACCACCAGTTTCTGGGGCGTTGGCATCATATGATGGGTGCTGAACATGCGGAATTCGCAGCGAGTATTGCACAGCAACAGCACGGCGGCATCGGTGTGGAACTGGCCATTAAAATAGACGTGGGTATCGGTCATGTTCAGCGCATCGGCGGCCGAGCCACCAAAGTGCGGAATGCTGCCCAGCGCCGCATGGAGGGTGGTCAGCACCTGTTCTTCCTGTACCGACAGGCCATCGAGTAACGTCAGCGCAAAGGTGTGACCGGTGATCGGCGCAATATTGTGTGTCCGGCAGCGCTGCATCAGATCCGCCAGTGCATTCTGGGCATCGGTCAGCGTAAAGTCGCCCAGCGCCTCAATCAGGGTCGCTTCCACTGCAAACGCCTGGCGGCTGAAGCCAATCGCACTGATGCTGCCAGAGGCATAACCCTGGGAGGTAATTTCACCGGCCGTAGTACAGCCCACCAGCGGTAGCTCACCAAAACAGGCCTGCAACGCCTGCGCCAGCGCGGGTCGGTCATACTCTGCTGAACAGAAAAACAGCACCAGCCCCAGCTCAGGGCAACATAACTGACGGGCAAGGTCCGCCGCCGCCAGGGCTGCATCGGTATGGCTGGAAACCGCAGAGATAAGTGGGGAAGGACTGGCCACAGGCGTACTACCTTATATACAGAGTGAGTCACTTCTGATTTTAGAAAGGCAGCGCACGGGAAAGTACTGTACTTCGGGCCTGTCTGATGGGGTGCGAAAGGTGAGGTTTTCCTGGTCTTTAGCCCAGGCTTATACCCTGCGGCGAGACGATATTGCATAGCCGGGAAGACGGCAGATATCCTTTACCAGCAGGTAGCAATGCGAAGTGTGAAATCTGTAAATGGGTTATGTCTGAACTGGAAATAACCTGGCGTTCTGGAGCGGGTAGCGGGAATCGAACCCGCGTCACGAGCTTGGGAAGCTCGGGTAATAACCACTATACGATACCCGCGAACACCACAAAGGATACGGAATTTTATTTTCAATGCAAGTGTTTGCTCGCTGTTTGAATACGGTGGTTACCCGACAAAAGAACTCTGTATTCTCAGCTCAAAAGAGATAACCCGCATCAGGCTTAGCTGGGATTTTCCTGCCTAAAAAACAAGAAGTAAGCGAACGTCCTTGCGACAAGGTGACTGCACTGCCGTGACAGATGCACCCAGAAAAGCAACATTGCGCCATGACAACGGATGCCTGCCCTGTTTGATAGTTGGCCAGTTAACCACTGGTTCTATATAAATACAGACCCGGATCAATGCGCTATATAAAGTGAAGCACGATGATGCATGTCGCATACATTAAACCTGCATATGCTTCGATGTATGCGCCAGCGACCAGCAAGGAATACTGACTTAATAAAAATACAGACATAACAGAATAGATGTACCCTTAATATCTGGAACAGCTGCTAAACTACCTCTACTTTCTTTATCACTAATTTATCCGGCTCTCATGATGTATACAGACGCAACAACGGACTGGCTTATGTCACTCAGCCTGCCGCAACTTGAACAGGTTGAGCAGGCCATGCAAAAAATGATTGCAGAGAAAGAAGCGCGCGCGCGCAAGCTGATGGCTGCCCCACCGCGTAACAGTAACGATATTCAGGCACTGGCATCCATGCAGGGGCTCGATATCTCCGGCCTGATGCGTGAAATCAACCGCCGCTAACGGGTCTCACACCCACCACACCGGATGACGACTCATCTGTTTGCTGTCACTCCAGCAGGCCCTGGCGTTTCGCACGCTCGACCATTTTTTTCAGCACCCGCGACACTGCAACAAAGCCAAAGGTTGCCGTCACACACACGGAGGCACCAAAGCCACCGGCACAATCGAGCCGGGTACTCCCACCCTGCAGGGTTTTCGTCGCACACACAGAACCATCCGGCTGCGGATATACCAGCTGCTCCGGTGAATACACACAGTCAATCGCAAAGCGACGGACACTGCGCGTAAAACCATGATGGCGGCGCAGCGTAGCTCGTACATTGGCTGCCAGTGGATCATGCTGGGTACGGTTCAGATCGGCTACCTGCACCTGAGTCGGGTCCGTTTGCCCACCCGCGCCACCCACCGTAATAATTGGAATTTTACGACGATTGCAGAATGCAATAAGCCCGGCCTTTTCCTTTACGCTATCAATTGCATCAATAACGTAGTCAAACTGGTCTGAGATCAACTGCGCAATGTTATCCATGGTGATAAAGTCTTCAACTTCATGCACAACACATTCCGGGTTAATGCTCTGGATACGTTGCGCCATCACCTGAACTTTGCTTTGCCCGACCGTGTCGGCCAGCGCATGGATCTGACGGTTGGTATTGGTAACACAGAGGTCATCCAGGTCGATCAGTGTAATCTGACCAATGGCAGAGCGCGCCAGCGCTTCAGCCACCCAGGAACCGACACCACCGATACCCACAACACAGATATGGGCGTGGCGGTACAGCTCAACAACGCTGTTACCATACAGACGGCGGGTTCCGCCAAAGCGATTTTCAAAGTCGTTAGTCAAGGTATTCACTTGTGCGGACGATAGATAGGATTGGGCGATTATAAAAAATTACAGCCGGCAAGGCAGCCCTGTTACCGCCTTGCCAATCAACGGACTGAGAGACAACATCGATAACATGGGCGAAAACAACACTAATAATGCCCGTTCAGCCACCGTGCTGGACTCGACAACAGTGGCCATCTGGCAGTACCAGGCCGACAGTCAGCGCATTCTATGGGGAAGTCCCGCTGCACTCAACCTGTGGGGCTGTGTCAGCCAGGTTGCATTGTTGCAGGCCGACACGACACCACTGGCTGTCGCTCTGGCGGCAGAAACCCGTGGTGAAACCGCTGCGGTGCGACTGTCCTTCGTGCTGGCCGGACGCACCATTGAATGTCGGGCACACCATACCACCGCTGACCTGTGGCTGATCGAGCAACAACCCGACTCAGTCCCCTCTATCCAGAGTACAAGTGAACTCAGTAGCCATTACAGTAGCGACGGCCTGCTACTGTATCGCAGTAAAAATAGCCGCAGACTGTTCCCTGGCGAGGAACAGTACTTTGCCGATCATTTTGTCGATCCCACCTGCGCCACTCATATCTGGCAACAGCTTCACCTGCACGGGCACTTTAACGGCGACGCCATGGTGCACACCCGCATGGGGCCTCGCTGGCATTCCATCCAGCTACACCTGTCACCGCCTCCGCTTTCACAGATAGAAATGACCGAGCATGACCTGTACCAGTACCTGACCAATTACGATGTTATCGACAGCGTTCTGCGTGAGCAGCAGGTGATTCAGGAACATGCAGGGGTCGGTATCGCACTGATACGTGAACGACGAATTATTCGCTGCAATCATCGCTTTTCCGATATCTTCGGCTATCCACTGGCTGAGCTGATCGGCAAGCTGGGGGTTGAAGTGTATGAAAATGCTGAGGTGTTCGCCGCCGTTGGCCAGCAAGCCTATCCTCTGCTCAACGAGGGAAAGGCCTATACCAAGCGACTGGAAATGCGCCGTAAAGACAATAGCCTGGTCTGGTGTAATATCCATGGCAAAATGATCACCCCAGGCCAGCCAGAGCAGGGCTTCATCTGGATCATTCACGATATTGATGATGAAGTGCGCGCCGAACAAACCCTGCAGCAGGTAATGAACGAGCAGCGGCTGATCCTCGAACATGCCACCATCGGCATCAGTTTCCTGCAAGACCGGGTCATCACCCGCTGTAATCAGAAATTCGCCGAAATCTTCGGTTACCAGCCTGACGAACTGATTGGTACTGGCAGTCAGCGTCTGCATCGTAATAGCTATGATTACGGTCGTATTGGCAGGGATGGTTACCGCCGGATGAAACGAGGTCTGGTGTATGAGGCCGAAGAAATTTTGCGCCACCGCGATGGCAGTGAACTGTGGGCCGAATTACGTGCCAAAGCGATCAACCCGGGCGACCTGTCCGCCGGAACCATCTGGATTGCGATGGATATCACCCGCCGTAAACAGGCTGAGATCGCCCTTAACGATGCCCGTCAAACCTTAGAACAACGGGTCGACGAGCGTACCCGCGAGCTCTACGGGGCCATGACCGAGCTGCACCAGGAGATCGCCGACCGTCGTATCGCCGAGGAGCGTATCCGCCACCTGGCGCATCATGATCCTCTTACCGGCCTGCCCAACCGCAGTATGCTGGAAGAACGGATGATGGCTGCGCTCCAGCAGGCCGAGCGCACCGGCGAATTTGTTGCCGTGCTGTTTATCGACCTGGATCGCTTTAAAACTATCAACGACAGCCTGGGCCATCAGGAGGGTGACCAGCTGCTCAAGCATGCAGCCAGTCGCTTCAAACAGTGTATTCGCTCCACCGACATTGTTTCCCGGCTGGGTGGCGATGAGTTCGTAATTATTCTTAATCACCTGAATTCACACCCGAACATCGAAATGGTGGTGGAGAAAATCCGCAACAAGTTCCGCCAGGAGATGCAGCTGGGGCTGCAGGAGCTGATCGTCACCCTCAGTATCGGCGTTTCAGTTTTCCCCCAGGATGGCACCGAGCCCCGCTCTCTGCTGAAAAATGCCGATGCCGCCATGTATCACGCCAAAGAGAAAGGTCGTAACTGCTATCAGTTCTTTGATCAGCAGATGAACGCCAGCGTGTCCGAGCGCATCACCCTGGAGCAGGCGCTGCATCAGGCGACCAGAGAACAACAGTTCGAACTGTATTACCAGCCTCAGGTGAACCTGGTGACCGGCAAAATTATTGGCGTTGAAGCGCTGATCCGCTGGCAACACCCGGAAAAAGGCATGATTTCACCGATGGACTTTATTCCACTGGCTGAGGAGACCGGCCAGATTCTGGAGCTAGGCCACTGGGTTATGCTGGAAGCCTGTCGTACTGCCCGCCGCTGGCAACAGCAAGGCCTGCCATTGATCAGCATGTCGGTAAACCTGTCCGCATTACAAATCCAGTCTGATGACTTTCTCCACCAGGTCGCCAGCGTGCTCAAAGAGAGCCAGCTGGCCCCACACTGGCTCGACCTCGAAATTACCGAAAGCTCCATCATGCGCAATGTCGATGAAACTATCGAAAAGCTCACCACCCTGCATGATCTGGGGATACAACTCAGCATTGATGACTTTGGTACCGGTTACTCCAGCCTGAGTTATCTCAAACGCTTCCCGCTGGATAAACTCAAGATCGACCGCTCTTTTGTCAGTGAAATTGATGTTGATCAGGACGACGCCATGATCTGTAACACCATTATTTCCATGGCCAAAAGCCTCAACCTCAAGGTGGTTGCCGAGGGCGCTGAAACCGAAGCCCACCTCACCTGCCTGCGCGCCTATGGCTGTGATATTTATCAGGGTTACTACTTCTCCCGCCCGGTACCGGCCCATGAGATGGAAGCATTGCTGGCCGAGCAGCAGCCCCACCGGGCGCTACTGCTTACCTGAGCACAGCAATGGCAGCGCTGAACAGTGTCCACCAGGGTCTGAATACCCGCAGCCGGTGATCCATTGTCAACGCAGCCCCGTATAAGGGCTGCTTGAACCAGTGGAGACTCTTCCATGCGACGCTACTACTATCTCTGTGATGACCTGGACGAACTGGAATCGATAGAGCAGGAACTGGAGCAGGACGGCTTTACCCACCACAGTATTCATATTCTCAGCCGGGACGATGCCGGTGTTGAACAGCACCACCTTCACAACGTGCCCTCACTGCTGCGCTTTGATACCCTGGACTACGCAGGCCGGGGCCTGCTGGTCGGGCTGGCGCTCAGTGCAACCCTGTTGCTGACCGTCTGGCTCAGCGGCCTGCTTACGCAGGTTGGTGCTGGCCCCTTCATCCTGCTGGCCCTGCTAATCACCCTGTTTTGCAGCTGGGAAGGGGGGTTTCTGGGTTTTCAGACGCTTAACCACCGCCTGAAACGGTTTATGCCCGCCCTGAAACGGGGCCAGCATCTGCTGCTGATCGACATCCCGGATACCCGACTACGCCAGCTGCAACAGCATATGATGGCCCACCCCCGGCTCAAACCCGCCGGTGCCGAAGACGGCTTTACCAACCCTTTCACCTGACCCCGGCCCTGGCAATGTCCAGGTCCGATTCTGACGCGCCACACCGCCTGTACACAGGTATAGTGGCGCTATGAAGACACTGGACCCCGACCACTGCTACCAGGCGCTTTGCAGCCACGACCGTCGTTTTGATGGCCGCTTTTTTGTGGCCGTCAGCAGCACCGGCATCTACTGCCGCCCGGTCTGCCCGGCACGTACTCCCCGGCGGGAAAACTGCCATTTTTATCAGCACGCGGCCGCCGCTGAACAGGCCGGATATCGGCCCTGTCTGCGGTGTCGGCCCGAACTGGCCCCCGGCCTGTCGACACTCGACATTCCTGACCAGCTGTTAAGCCAGGCCTGCCAGCTGATCAACCGTGGCTTTCTGCACCAGCACAGCCTGACGCAACTGGCCACCCGGCTGGGCATCAGCGACCGCCACCTGCGACGGCTGTTTGACCAGTATTACGGCGTGTCACCCTTGCACTATGTACAGAGCCAGAAGCTACTGCAGGCCAAACAGCTGCTCACCGACACCCGGCTACCGATGGTCGACGTCGCCGCCCTGAGTGGCTTTGGCAGCAGCCGTCGGTTTAACAGCCTGTTCCAGCAGCATTACCGCCTGACGCCGAGCCAGCTACGCCAGTCTGCCACTGCGGCAAAGGCATCCCCCAGCCAGACCCGGCTTTACCTGAGTTACCGCCCGCCCTTTGACTGGCCGGCGATGCTGGCGTTCCTGCAGCAACGCAGCATCGCCGGGGTAGAGCAGGTCAGTGATCAGCACTACCGCCGCACTCTCAGCTGGCCAGGCCCTGAGGGCGTGATTCAAGGCTGGCTCTGTGCCGAACCAGACCCCGCCAGGCACCGGCTGATACTGACCTGCAGTGAAAACCTCAACACGGTGTTACCCGCGCTGCAGCAGCAGGTGCGTCAGCTGTTTGACCTGGACTGTGATCCACAACCCATCGCCACTCAGCTGGGCGCACTGGCGCAGGCCCGGCCTGGGCTGCGTTTGCCCAGCTGCTTTGATGGTTTTGAAATGGCCGTGCGGGCAATTCTGGGCCAGCAGATCACTGTTAAAGCGGCCCATACCCTGGCCGGACGGCTGGCGGCGCAGTTTGGCCAGCCACTGACGACACCCTGGCCTGAACTGCAGTGTTGCTTTCCTCTGCCCGCCAATCTGGCCAGTTTGCAGCCTGAGCAACTGGCCGAGCTGGGTATCATCCGTCAGCGTGGCAAAGCGATTATCGCCCTGGCCCAGGCGGTAGACAGCGGCTCAATCCAGCTCAGTTCGCTGGCACCCGTTGATCAGACACTGGAGCAACTGCAGGCGTTACCCGGCATAGGCCCCTGGACGGCGCAATACATCGCCATGCGCGCACTGGCCTGGCCAGATGCTTTTCCAGATACCGATTTAGGGGTGATGAAAGCGATGGGGACAAAGCGGCGCAAAGAGATTCTGGCCCGGGCTGGTGCCTGGCGACCCTGGCGAGCCTATGCCGTGATACATCTGTGGCACGGCGCAACTGACACGACAGCACAGGATGAAGTTTGATGAGTGAGATTTTTTACACCGAATTCATGTCGCCGTTTGGCATAACACTGGCAAGCAGCGAAGCAGGCGCACTGCGCAACCTCTGGTTTCCTGGCCAGAAACACGCCCCGGACCCACAGCACTGGCAGCTGGCTGACCAGCAACCGCTGTTCAGCCAGCTGGCGCAACAACTGGAGGCCTACGCTGAAGGTAAACGGCAGCGATTTGAATTACCGCTGGCACCGGTAGGCACCGCTTTCCAGCAGCAGATCTGGCAGGCGTTACAGGGTATCCCCTTTGGCGAACACACCAGCTACGGTGCGCTGGCCCAGCAACTGGGCAGGCCCACCGCCGCCCGTGCAGTCGGGGCTGCGATTGGCCGCAACCCGCTGTCCATTGTAATCCCCTGTCACCGGGTGCTGGGCAAAACCGGTAAGCTGACCGGTTTTGCCTCCGGGCTGACGATGAAGCAGCGTTTACTGGCCGTAGAACAGCCCGAGTAAGCACTCAGCACGTCACTGAGATCAGAGCGCCGCAACCAGCTGGTCCAGCTCGCCGCGTGCCTGACTCAGTGACTGCTCAGCATGATCACCCATGGCCAGCCCTTCGGCGTACACCACCTCAACATCCGTCAGGCCGATAAAGCCCAGGAACTGGCGCATAAATGGAATCTGATGATCCGCGCCCTGATCACGGTACATGCCTCCACGGGTTGCCAGCAGCAGCACCTTCTTGCCTTCAATCAGCCCGACCGGGCCATTTTCAGTGTAGTTGAAGGTAACCCCGGCACGAGCCAGATGGTCCAGCCATGGCTTCACCTGGCTGGGTACACCAAAATTATACAACGGCACTCCAATGACAATCTGATCCGCTGCTTTTACCTCCGCCAGCAGTGTATCGGCATAATCCACAATCGCCTGCTGCGCCGCAGTGCGCGTACCAGCATCGGAGCCCAGTGCCTGCATTCGCTCGGCATCCAGGTGCGGCACAGGGTCAGCAATAATATCCCGCACCACCAGCTCACCCGCCGGATGCTTCTGCTGCCACTGATCAACATAACGCGCCGCCAGTTGCGCCGACTGACCAGCGTCACCGAAAATACTGCTTTTGATATGTAATAAAGTCGCCATCTTAAGTCTCCAGAAACGCCGAGTTGATTCGATGGCGCTATTGTTACATCGATCAAATTGATTAAGTAGCCTAAAAAATAACAACGTATAATCAGTTTTTTAGATAGATGTCCCCAGCCATATTTGCAAGACTAACCCTTGCAATGAACGCCCGGAATGAAAGCAAGGCATAGCGCCAGGAGCCAGCCCGATGAAGAAGCCCAGAATCACCCTGGAACAATGGCAGGCCCTGCTGGCAGTGGTCGACGCCGGGGGTTATGCCCAGGCTGCTGCACAACTGAATAAAAGTCAGTCTGCGGTCAGCTACGCCATTCAGAAAATGGAAAGCGTATTGTCGCTGCAAATCTTTGAACTGGCAGGCCGCAAAGCGGTGCTCACTCATGCCGGAAATGCACTCTACCGCCGCGCCCAGACACTGGTGGAAGACGCTGCCCAGACTGAACAGTTAGCACAACAGTTTGCCAAAGGGATGGAAGCTGAAATTCGGCTGGCAATAGATACTATCGTGCCAGACTCACTGATTCTCTCGGCACTGGCAACGTTTGCCGATGAAGCCCCCCTGATCCGGGTACAGCTGGTAGAAACCGTGCTCAGTGGCACCGAAGAAGCCATACGTGAGCGCAAGGCCGATCTGGTACTGGCCGGAGTCTATCCCAGTGGTTACCTCACCACGCCCCTGTTAACACTAAAATTTGCCGCCGTCGCCCACCCTGATCACCCACTGCATGGGCTGGGCCGTGAACTTTCCCCGCGTGATCTGCGCCAGCATCGCCAGCTGGTGGTGCGTGACTCAGGCCCACGTGATGTTGATGCAGGCTGGCTGAAAGCAGACCAGCGCTGGACCTTCAGTTCGATGGATGCATCCATTCGCGCCGCCTGCCAGGGACTGGGCTACGCCTGGTATCCACTGCTTAAAATTCAGCAACCCCTGCAACAGCAACAACTTAAAATTCTACCCATGGCACAGGGCAGCGGCCGCCAGGTCCAGCTGAGCATGATTTTACCCCGAGGTGAATTCTGCGGCCCCGGCACCCAGCGTCTGGCCGACATTCTCCAGCAAACAGCACAGGCACTTAGTGATGAACTGTAAACTGCGACTCTGGCAGCCCGAGGATACGCCCGCTATTCATGCGCTGTTTCACGCCGCCATCAACCAGCTGGCCAGTGATGATTACAGCCTGGCGCAGCGCCAGCAATGGGCCCACCCCAGCTTGGACCTGCCCTTCTGGCAACAACGGCTGGCCGAAACCCGTCCCACCGTGGCCTTGATTGATAATCGCATTGCAGGGTTTATCGAGCTGATCATGGACGAGGCCTATATCGACTGCCTCTATGTTCATCCTGATTTTGCCCGTATGGGCGTCGGCAGCAGCCTGCTGCAATACAGCCTCAATCGCGCTCTGATCGCTCGACTGCCCAGCTTGCAGGTCGATGTCAGCTGGACGGCAGAACCCCTGTTCACCCGTATGGGCTTTGTCGGCCTGTATGAAAACCGCTATGAACGCAACGGCGTCGTACTCACCAATCAGCGTATGGAGAAGCAGCTGCTACCCATTTAAGGCAGGACCGATTCAAGCGGCAGATTCACGCGAGCCGGTGTCCGCAAACGCCGCCTGTAAACTGGCCAGGCTGGCCAGCCCGGCAGCACTGCGATGAAACACCAGCTGGGTGGGCACCCGGCCCAGCGGCTCCGGCACTGCCCGACGCGCCAGCTGGCTGGCATAGCAGGACTGATTGACCACCGCAGCAGGCATCAGGGTGATCCCCATGCCCACCGCCACACAACCCAGAATACCCTCCAGCGTGCCCAGTTCCATCACCTTAAAATCTGGCCGTTTCTGTTCCCGCATCCAGGCCTCTGCCCGTGCCCGATAAGCACAGCCATCACGAAACATTATCAGCGTCTGCTCATCGCCGCCTTCGGCACAACGCACCTCCAGCAACGCTTCCACCAGCACCGTGCAAGATACCAGGTCCGGGTGTTCTATTTCACCACCGACAAACGCACAGTCCAGCTTGTGGGCCAGCACTGCGGACACCAGTTCACCTGAGGTGCCGGTTTCCACCGTCGGGCGTAACTGCGGGAAGTCCTGACGCAACCGCTGCAGCGCCACCGGTAACCGAACCGCTGCAAACGACTCCATACTGCCAATACGCAGCTCACCGGTCGCCCCACCGGCCTGCTGTACTGCACTGCGTGCCTGACGGCTAAGCTGCAGAATCTGCTGGGCATGGTCATACAGCACTCGACCGGCGGAAGTCATCACCAGCCCGCGTCCCTGGCGGAAAAACAGCCCGGTCTCCAGTTCCTCTTCCAGTCGCTGAATCCGGGTAGTGACATTGGACTGCACCGTATGCAGCTGGCGCGAGGCCGCGGCAATGCCGCCTTCATCTACCACCGCACAGAAGGTTCGTAATGCCAGCAGTTCCATATCAATCTCCTTTACAGATATATTTCTTCATTAACATTCATTAGTAAAGAACGTTTCACTACCTTAAGTTAAAGGCTGACAAAGTGAAAGGAACTGACTGTGCCCACTGCCACCGCAACTGACCGCCTCAAAGTATTGTTTGCCGGGATCTGCAGCCTGATCCTGACCCTGGGCATCGCCCGTTTTTCCTACACCCCGCTGCTGCCAGTCTTGCAGAGCCAGACCGGCCTTAGCGATGCCGATGCAGGCAGCCTGGCGGCAATCAACTACCTCGGCTACCTGGCCGGAGTCCTGCTGGCCTCCACCACCACCTCCCTGCCCCGCAAAGATATGTACTACCGAACAGGTATGGTGCTGGGGGTGGTCAGTACCGCCGCTATGGCCCTCACCGACCAGATTCTGTGGTGGAGTCTGTTCCGCTTTGTACAGGGGCTGTCGGCAACGTCTGGACTAATTATCGGCAGTGGACTGATCCTGCACTGGCTGCTACATAATCGGCAGAAAAGCGCCATGGGCATTCACTTTATTGGCATGGGCGCGGGCATCGCCGTCAGTGCGGTGCTGGCCATGCTGCTGGGCGATACACATTGGCAGGTGCAATGGCTGATCTTTGCGGCACTCGGGGCGGTACTGGCCATTCCAGCACTGGCCTGGCTGCCAAAACCTGATCTCAGCGGTAACAAACAGGCCCCGGTCGTGGATGGGGGTGCACCAGGCCGATTATGGATGCTGTTGCTGGTCACCAGCTATGGCTGTGCCGGAGTCGGTTATGTGATCAGTGCCACCTTTATGGTGACCATTGTCGAGCGTATCCCGGCACTGGCCGGAGATGGCAATATGATCTGGCTGATTGTCGGCCTCACCGCCGCCCCCTCGGTACTTATCTGGGAACGGATTGCTGATCGTATCGGTACGCTTCACGCGCTGATGCTGGCCTACGGCCTGCAACTGGTCAGTGTGATGCTACCAATCTGGTTGCCCACCAGCATTGGCCTGCTGGGCAGTGCGCTGCTCTGGGGTGGTACGTTTATCGGCATCGTGGCCTTAGTGCTGATGATGGTGGGTAAGCTCTACCCCAGTAAACCGGCCACCCTGATGGGACGGCTGACCCTGTCGTTCAGCGTGGCGCAGATTGCCGCTCCGGCAGCGGCCGGTTACCTGGCCCAGCAGCAAGGCAACTATAACGCCAGCCTTTATATGGCCGCCTGCGCCATGGCGATCGGCGCGCTTCTGCTGCTGGCGATGCAGCTAACCAGCCCAAGAGCGATCGCCAATGCATAAACAGCATCTGAAGTGAGGCCTGCTCACTGTTTTTCAACATAGCTTCCACCTGCGGGCGGTGACACAATAACCGCCCGTTTTTTCCCGGTATCAGCTGTCATGAAAATCCTGTTGCTCTCCGCCTACGATGCGGCCAGCCATCAATACTGGCACCGTTCACTGGTGGCACAGTTCCCGGAATACGACTGGACCGTTCTCACTCTGCCCGGCCGTTTCTTCGCCTGGCGGCTACGTGGTAACAGCCTGAGCTGGGCCTTTAACGAACGCGACACACTTAGCCAGCCCTATGATCTGGTAATCGCTACCTCGATGACCGACCTCTCCGCCCTGCGCGGCTTTATCCCCTCACTGGCACAGACCCCCAGCCTGGTATATTTCCATGAAAACCAGTTTGAATACCCACGTTCCGGCCACGAACACCGCAGCGTCGAACCGCAGATCCTGAATCTCTACACCGCGCTGGCCGCCGACACCGTGCTGTTTAACAGCCAGTTCAACCGCGACACCCTGCTGGAAGGGGCTCGCAAGCTGTTAAAAAAACTGCCCGATCAGGTACCACCTAGCTTACCGGAACGGATCGCCAGTAAAAGTCAGATACTGCCCGTCCCGTTAACAGAAGCACTGTTTCAGCCCCACCAACCCACCGACAGCAGCGCACCGCTGGAGATCAGCTGGAACCACCGTCGGGAGTTTGACAAAAATGGGGAATTGTTACGCGATGCACTGCAGCTTTTACATCAGCAAACTGACCATTTCCGGCTAAACCTGGTCGGCCAGCAGTTCCGCTGTGAACCACCCATCTTCGCCGAGATCGAACAGCAGTTCGCCCCCCAGTTCGGTGTCTGTGGCTATGTGGAATCGATAACAGACTATCGGGCGCTACTACAGCGCAGTGATGTGGTGCTTTCAACAGCCCTGCATGATTTTCAGGGCATCGCCGTTCTGGAAGGGGTGGCCGCAGGCGCAATCCCAGTGGTACCGGACCGACTGGCCTATACCGAACTGTTCAGCGCCGACTACCGCTACCCTGACGGCAACGACGAAGCCCAGCAGCTGGCCAACCGATTATTTGCACTCAGTGAGCACAAACGCAACGGCTGCCTGCCCAGCCCGCCGGATGTCCGCGCGTTAAGCTGGCAACACCTGCGCAGCTGCTACCAACAGGTGATTGAAGCCACAGCGGCACGTTGAGCTTACAGACCCGGAATACCAATCGGTCCCGGCAGATCAGGAATCGGTGAACAGGCCTGTAAGGCAAACACAGCAGCGATCAGTAATAACGTTTTAACAGCGGGCATAACAGACAGTCCTGTTCAAAAAGAAACACAGGCAACTGACAGATACTGTCAGCCACCAGGGCCGCTACTGTAGCACCCTATAGAAAAAAACCGCATTCCCTCTCGGCAATGCGGCTTTATGTGGCACCGGAGCTGTTATGACAACTCAGGCCCCCGGCTGTAAATCCGGGTGCGCTTTAGCGATGGCATCGATCTCTATCAGCGCATTGTTAATGCGACTGATGGTGGGATACAGACTCATATCGCAATTGAAACGAATCGCGTTGAATACCTGAGGTACCAGGCAGATATCCGCCAGAGTCACCGCATCACCGTGGCAGTAGATACCCGTGTCGCTATCCGCCGCCAACCGGGCTTCCAGGGCGTTAAAGCCCTCGTATACCCAGTGACGATACCAGTCCAGTTTCTGTTCTTCGCTGGCACCGAGCTCACCCACCAGCCGCTTAAGCACGCGCAGGTTATCCACCGGGTGGATATCGCAGGCAATCAGCTGGGACAGGCTGCGCACACGGGCCCGGCTCAGGGCGTCCGCAGGCAGAAAGCTGGCGTTGCCCTGCGGGCAGGCTTCATCCAGATATTCACAGATCGCCAGTGACTGACTGATCTGCACACCGTTGTGCTCCAGCACCGGCACCAGCCCCTGCGGGTTTCGGCCCAGGTGCAGATCACTGCGCTGTTCACCGCTGACCAGGTTAACCGGAATCTGCTGGTAATCCAGCCCCTTCAGATTCAGGGCAATACGCACCCGATAGGCGGTGGAGGAGCGGCAGTAATCGTAGAGGATCATCGGTTATACCTTCGCGGGCAGTACGGTTCCGACACAGTCGCCAAAGCCGATGCGAGCCGCGCCGTCTCGCTGACACCAGCCACGCATCACAACGGCATCACCATCTTCAAGGAAGGTACGAATTTCACCGTTATTCAAGGTGATTGACTGCTTGCCACCCACAGTCAGTTCCAGCAGGGAACCGGCTTCTTCATGGACCGGGCCAGACTGGGTGCCACTGCCGAAGAAGTCACCTGAGCGCATGTTACAACCGTTGACGGTATGGTGCGTCAGCATCTGAGCGGCAGTCCAGTAGGAGTATTTGAAGCTGGAAACAGACAGGCGCTCAGCGGGCTGGCCTGCGTTGCGCATCTGCTCAGTCTGCAGCAGTACTTCCATATCCACATCATAACCACCGGTAGCACTGTTCTGCTCAGAGCTCAGGTACGGCAGTGGTTGTGGATCATTTTCATCGCGGCTCCACTCAATACGGTACGGTGCCAGCGCTTCATTGGTGACGATCCATGGCGAGACAGTGGAGGCGAAATTCTTGGCAAGGAAAGGCCCCAGTGGCTGGTATTCCCAGGCCTGGATATCACGGGCGGACCAGTCATTGAAGATACACAGGCCGAAGATGTGATCTTCCGCCGCACCGATCTCGATCGGCGCACCCAGTTCGTTGGCCGGGCCGACGTAAATCCCCATCTCCAGTTCGTAATCCAGTCGCTTACACGGACCAAAGCTTGGCTCCGCAGCGTCAGGCGCTTTGGTCTGGCCCTGTGGACGCAGGAAGCTCTGGCCGGAAACATCAATCGACGAAGAACGGCCATGGTAACCGATGGGTACCCACTTGTAGTTTGGCAGCAGTGGGTTATCCGGGCGGAACAGCGAACCCACGGCGGTCGCATGATACACAGAGGTGTAGAAGTCGGTGTAGTCACCGATACGACAGGGCAGCGTGTACTCAACATCCGCCTGGGCTACCAGCATCGCTTTAAGCTGTGCCTCTTCAGCGGCACCTGTGCGCAACGCACGGGACAACGCCAGACGCAGGGCAGACCAGGTGTTTTTACCCATGCCCATAAAGGCATTCAGTTCATCACGGGCACAAGCTTGAGCACCCTGCTGCGCTTCGGCGCTGAACAGACCACTGGCAGCGAGTGCTGCCATATCAACAATCTGATCACCGATGGCAACGCCACCACGAAAGGCTTCGTCACTTGCGGCGCGACGGAATACGGCAAATGGCAGGTTCTGAATCGGAAAATCACTCTGGCCGCTATTAGCGGACTCAACCCAACTAGTCAGAGAAAGCTCATGGGTTTCATTCAGTACAGGCATTACGCCCTCCTTGTTGTTATTGCCGTATAAATTAAAATCTTGATTAATCACAAAGGTGACTATCTGTCGGGCGCTGATTGTCACGCCTGTTACGGTATTTTGCAATCGTTGATCGTGACTTTGTACTGTGCTCTGATGCGCACGCAGCGTGTTGTTAAACCATCGCGAGCAAGCTCGCTCCTACACGAATGACGCTTGCCCACTTTTGTAGGAGCCAGCTTGCTGGCGATTAGTGACCCGCCAGGGCTGATTGTTGTAACAACACACTACGTGTGCAGCAGAGATGACGCTCTATTCCGCCGCTGGGATATGTTCGCGGGCGATGGCCATCGCCTGTTCCAGCACCGCCTGATCACCAATGTGATTACTCAGCAACAGAATCAGCCGGGCGTTAACGTCCATGCTCTGCTCATCACTGAGGTCACGGTGCAAGTCAGTCAGCGTCTGGTAGAAGTCATCAGGACGCGGCAGGTTTGGTTCAATAATCAATGTGCTCATACTATTCTCTCTTCTGATCCGTTACTTGCCGAGTGCTTTGTTTTGCGCCGCAACGATCTGCTCTTTATCAAAGCGACGCATACGGGCGGTGACCAGCTGGTCAGGACGGGTCAGGTAGAAGGTGCCACGCTGGGCATCCAGCCGCTCTTTCACCACACCGTATTTATCGATCACCATCTCACTGCCCTCAGGCAGGTTCAGCTCCATCTCATGGCTGGCAACAACGAAGGTTTTTACCGGTACGTCCTGCACCGCCAGTTCAGTCAGCCCCTGCAGAATATCAGCCGTCAAATCCGTGTGGCTTTCCACAAACAGCAGACCATTAAACTGGTTGCCCAGGTTACTCAGCAGGAAGTCATCTTCAGCGTTGTAAACAATGGAGCCATCGGTACAAGGCGCACCAGGCACGACTTTACAGTTGAACATCTCAGTATCTGCGGTGTTCAGAGCTGATTCGGTTAAAAACGGTGGCACGGATAAGCGGCCGGAGTTTACCAGCGGTCGAGCGAAGGTGTAGTTGCGCGACAGGTTCAGCACGGCATCACGGAACACCCGGCTGACATGATTTTTCGGGGTAATGAAGTCGGTACTGCGGGTAGAGTTGAGGATATTCTCATCGGCGGCAAACGTCCGTTCCGGTGAGTAGCTGTCCAGCAAGGTGACGGGGGCTTTGCCATCGAGCACCATTTTCAGCTTCCAGCACAGGTTGTCTGTGTCTTCGATACCGGAATTGGCACCGCGCGCACCAAAAGGTGATACCTGGTGAGCCGCGTCCCCGGCAAAGAATATATTGCCCTGACGGAACTCGTCCATCCGGCGACAGGTGAAGGTATAAACCGATGCCCACTCCAGATCAAACTCAACATCGTCACCCAGGAAAGCCTTAACCCGAGGAATGATATTTTCCGGTTTTTTCTCTTCTTCGGGATCCGCATCCCAGCCCAGGTCAAAGTCGATGCGCCAGACATTATCGGCCTGACGGTGCAGCAGTGTAGACTGACCTGAGTGGAACGGCGGATTAAACCAGAACCAGCGCTCCGGCGGGAATTTCTTCGGATCCATAATCACATCAGCAATCAGGAAGCGATCCTGGAAGATCTGGCCCTTGGACTCCAGCCCGCACATGGCGCGCACTTTGGAGTTGGCACCGTCACAGGCAATGACATACTGCGCTTCAAGCTGATACGGCCCTTCTGGAGTTTCAATACTTAACAGTACAGAATCGCCCTGCTGCTCGACATTAACCAGTTTATTCTTCCAGCGCAGGTCTGCCGTATCCAGCGAGTTGATACGATCAACGTAGTACTCTTCCAGATAGTACTGCTGCAGGTTGATAAAACCTGGCCGACGGTGATGCTCTTCCGGCAGCATATTAAAGCTGTAGATATGGTCTTCTTCCAGGAACACCTTGCCGATATTCCAGGTTACCCCTTTATCGACGATACGCTGGCCAACACCCAGCCGATCAGAAATATCGAGAAAGCGCTTGGCGTAACACACTGCGCGTGAGCCCACGCTGACAGTATTATTGTCGTCCAGGATCACCACTGGTACGCCTTGCTGGGCAAGATCTACCGCTGCGGTCATACCCATCGGTCCTGCTCCCACAATCACCACCGGATGCTTTACCGGTTGGGCCGTATCCTGATCGGCCGAGCGGACATAGTCGAACTCTGGGAAGGTATAGGTTTTGAACATGCTTGTGCTCTCTTTTTATTCTGGATTGGCCAGCATCTGAGCAGCGCCTGGCAACACTCAGATTTAAGTACAGCCAAGATACTGGATTCTGACCAGGGAATAATCAGGAGTCGATGAACAAAATTATTTCCGATTTAGAAACAGATAGCGACGGCACAGGCCGTATTCTCAGAGGAAGTACGATGGTAGCCTGGTAAATCAACGGTAAGCCAATAAACAGGAAAAAATTTGTGCCACAAGAGAAATAAACCAGTCCATTTCAACACCAGGCTGGCATCCCAGCCAGCCTCTTGCCTTATTCAGGCCTCAGGCGCCCTTTTTAATCTCTTTTAACGGGACTTTACGGACAGCTGCCGTGTGGGCAGGGACGGCTTTGCGCGAGGCAACTGGAGCTGATTCTGACGCAGGCTTGACCACGGATTTACGTACCGGCTCAGGCGCTTTTTTAACCTCACTCACAACGACTGCTTTGCTTTTGGAAGCACGTTTTTTATACCGTTTTCGCACCGGGTTTCCCAACAGCAAGGACAGAACTTTGCTGTCCCGACGACCCAGGAAGTTCAGCACCAGCCATAGCGCAACCAGCACAATACCGCCGCCCATTACCAGTTGCACTGCCCCCACGCCTTCAAGCAGCTCGGGCTTGATCCCCAGCATTCCCTCAACATAGGCGTACACGGTGATATAGAACGTCACCATCAGTGCGAACAGGTAGCGATAAAATAGCGAAGAAGAGACTTCACGACGGGTCTGATCCCAGTCGTATTTAACCCGATAGGCAATCCGGTCATGTAACTCTTCGAGTTTCTCTTCATCCCAGTCCTGCACAATGTCTTTGCACAACTGTAAAATCACTGCGTCTTCACGATCATCCGGGTCCAGTCGTACACGCAGCTCAGCACCAATACGGTTAAACAGCATCAAATCCCGCTGGTCGAAGGCATGGCGGCTGTTAACCACCAGCTTACTGACCCGCTCGCGCCACTCTTTCTGTTCTTGCAGGATGGTTTCCAGCCGCAGGTTACGGTTAGCACGCAGACGCCCAAGCAGCTGTGTTAACAATGCGGTCAGCAGGCTGCACACAATAATGGCAGTCAGAATTAATCCGAGTTGCTCCACTACGTTTCTCCACTATGCCAGGTTCAGGGTAATACAATGGCCTGCCAGAGCCGACACAGCGGATCGAGAGACCGCACCACCTGTCACGCTTTGTGCTTGAGATAAAGATCTAGAAACCTGAACACGACTTTACGTGCCAGCTTTGTTTCCGCATTGGTCAGAAACACCATGCCCATCTGCAGCTCTCGATTAAACACCATCATCGCCCGGCTGCCCTTGACCCACCCTCCGTGGTACACAAAGTTCTGGTAAGGGCCAAAACTGAACACCCGCCAGCCCAGCCCATACCAGGTTGCGCCCAGCAATTTATGCGAGCGAAAGTGGGACTGACGCCGGGTGTTGCGAATCACCGGCGCCTGCAAGCTATCCAGCAGGCGACCAGATAACACGTTGGGCCGTTGACCCAGCTGTGCCAGCAGCCACTGCCCCATATCGTTAATAGATGCATTTACGCCCGCCGCGGGCGATATGCGATAGTACGTGGGTAACACCCGCGCTGGACGCCAGCGCTTACGGATTTTGATATGCGGGGTTGCCCGATTTTTCTCGGCTTTGAAAGCTTTATAGCCCAAAGAAGCCGTGTTCATTTTTAGCGGCGTCAGCAGCCGTTGCTGAACAAACGTATTATAGTCCTTACCACTGATGGCCTCGATCATATCGCCCGCCAGACTGAACACCACGTTCTGATAACCATAACAGCGCCCAGGCGGGCAGACAAAGTCAACTTCACGTAGCCGCTTTACGACCTTGCGGTAGGGGACGTTATCCTCAATCAGATTGGTGTAAGCCTGGGGGATCAGGCCGGTTGAGTGCGACAGCAGGTGCCGAAGCGTCAGCTGCTGACCATAGTCATCACGCTTAAAGCGCACATCGTCCAGTGCTGTTTGCACCAGGGTGTCCCACTTCAACAGGCCCTCCTCCACCAGTAAACCCGCAGCCGTAGCGGCAAAGTTTTTCGAGACAGACGCCAGCCGAAAGACAGTATCAGGGGTCACACGCGCTTTGCGATCGATGTTACGTCGCCCCCAGGTGCGTACCCGGCTAATTTTGCCCTGATCAACCATCACCACGGCCACACCAGGCACCATCGGCGCAATTTCACGACCAACAAAGTTTTCAAACGAACGCTGATAACCAGGCACAGCAGCCTGCAACGCACTGCTGAACGTGAGTGCCATCAAGGCATAAATAACAGACAACACAGGCACCCGTACAGCACGGGTCATAATTTTCAGAAGCATAGGATATGAACTAACAACAATCCGGTAAGGAACTAAAGTATAGTGATTTTCAGGTAAGCAGCCCGCCTGATGACAGGCGGGTGACGTGCTAACGCAGTGTAATACCCTGATCACCCACTCGCAGGCTATTGAAAACCAGTGTCTGGATGCTATCCAGATCGGTGGTCGTCAAACACAAGTGCTCCTGAATTGGCTCCATTGATAACACCGGCTGGTAATCATCTTCGAAGCCCCACAGCGTGGCGAACTTAAGACTGAATTCTTTGGCTATCAGTAACAACGACAACAGATTACACACATCCTCGTCATAGTCTTCGTCGGACAGGATGGCGGGGTAATAAGGCTGCAGATCAATCGCCTTGGCAATCGCTTCCGGTATAAACCAGCTGCGAGCAATTTCTGCACTCACCCGGTACTGGTTAACCCCGAACAGGTCACGTTCCAGTTGCATCACATCAAAGGGGTCCATCAGGCTATGGTCCTGATAGAACTGGTTGAAGCCCGGGCACTCTCTCACCATCAAGGGCACACCACAATTATGCATCATCCCCAGTGTGTAGGCATTATCACGGGATACAAAGCCGAAATGGTTACATAGCTGCCCGGCAACAATCGCCACCTGGTTCGCTTCCTCCCAGAACGACTCCATAGGACTGTCAGAGCCCAGGCAAGAACGTAACGCCGCCACTTTGACGATGGTCAGAATACGTTTGGTACCTAGAATACGTACCGCGGTATTGATAGATGATATCCGCCGACGCAGGCCAAAGAATGGCGAGTTGATCATTGCCAGCGTATTTGCATACAGTGAGACATCGCTTTTTACGAGCTCGGCAACTTCATCAATTCCGGGATCCCCGCCTTCAATCATTTTTGTCAGACGTACCAACATTTCGGGGCGGGCGGGAATTACAAAGTCATGAATCTGAGTCTGGCTCACTACGAAAGTCCATATTCTTTTGGCTAAGGGAGATCATATTAGCCACAGTTGACGACATGTTAAATCGTTAATATATTGAACAGTAATTCCATTGCCCTCGATCATGGCTGTCAGCCGCCTTGTGGCAAGGCTTCAGGCACGATTCCTCGATCATCAACTTGCAGCTTACTGAACAGGTGTTCCTGAATTGCCTCCAGCTCAGCCTCGGTAATCCCCAAAAAGCTCAGTACCGGCTCAATTTCAACCACTGGCTGATATTCATCAGAGCGGCCCCAGAGGGTTTCAAACTTCAGACTAAATTCACGCCCCACCAGCAACAGACACAATTTCTGGCACAGTTTCTCATCGGCATCCTCATCCAGCAGCAGGTTCTGATAGTCGGGTTGCGCAGCAATCGCCTGACATAATTCTTCAGGTACCTGCCAGTTCTTCGCCAGCCGGCTGCTCAGCTGAAATTGGTCCGCGCCAAAGTGGGCCTGTTCCAGGCGTTGCTGATCAGGCAGATCAAGCAGGCAGGCATTCACATGAAAATGCTGGAAGTCGGGACAGTTTTTCACCATTAGCGGCACGCCACAGGCATGCATCATCCCAAGTGTGAAAGCATCATCGACGTTCACAAAAGGCATGTAATGAACCAGGTTGGCGCAGATCGTCGCCATGGTGCAGGCATCTTCCCAGAAGTTTTCCAACCCTTCATCTTCGCCCACAGCACTACGTAACGATGCCGTACGCACCAGAAACAGCAGGCGTTTCATACCCATCACTTTTAGTGCACGTTCGATCGATGAAATACGGCCACGCAAGCCAAAAAACGGCGAATTAATTAATGCCAGAATGTTGGCATAAAGCGCTACATCACGCTTTACAAGGCTGGCAACACGTTCAAAACCTGGGTCTTCACTTTCCACCAGTGCAGACAACTGCAGCAATACATCCGGGCGCGCTGGTATAACAAACTCTTTGCTGCGGGCATCAGCCATGACACATCTCCATCAATGTACCGCATGCTCTGATCCTAGCTGTCATCAATCTGGTTTTCAAACGAATATTAATAAAAATATAGTAGTTTTATTTACAGACTATTTGGGCCAGTCAGGCTCATTTTAGCCTTGTAACTGGACCCCTGCTAAAGCATCGGTACTGAATAACAATTCAAGTTATCAAATAACTACGTAATATTTAGCCAAAAACAACCAACACAAGGAAGCCACATATGTGCGCACAAACCCGACACGTATCAGAGAATATGGCAATACCGGGCCCAGCCACCGCTGTCTGGGCATTGCTTGGTGACTTTAACGGCCTCTATCGCTGGCACCCTGCCGTGGTAGATAGCCAGCTGGAAGGGGAACGAACCCAGCCGGGTAGTCTGCGCACCCTGACACTGGCCGATGGTGCAAAACTGCAGGAAGCGCTGATCAGCCTGGATGATACCAATATGCACTATCGCTATCGAATTACCGCAGGCCCGCTACCCATCCGTGAGTATGAGAGCGAGATCGCTATCACGGACGACGGTAACGGCCACTGTACCGTGAGCTGGCAGTCCAGTTTCCAGGCTAATGGGGTTCCAGCTGGCGATGCTGAACAGATTGTACGGGATATATACCGCAGTGGGCTACAGCAACTGGCGGCGCTGTTCAGTTAAACACAGCGCCCAGAGACCTGGCTCCCTCGTACACCGCTAACCCGGCTCCGCATCTGGGGCTCGGGTCAGCCCAAACAAGACCAGCGCGCCCGACACCGCACAGGCTGCCATCATGCTGGTCATCGGCACTGCGCTGCCATCATGCAATAACGTCAGGAGCAACGTCAAAGTACCAGCAATGGCAAAGCCCAGAGTACTGATCACCGCGTTTGCCGCACCACTGTTTGATGAAAAATACGACAACGCACAGGTGATACTGTTGGACATAATAAAACCCATACAGCCAACCGTAACCATAATCAATGCGACCAGTAGCCATAGCGGTGGCGTACTCAGCCAGACAATTAGCGCCAGCAACGTCGCACTCACGGCCTGTAGCAACAGACCAAAGCGCATCACCTGATAGGGTTCCCACCGGTTCAGCATCCGCACATTGATCCGGTTAAACAGCGCCATGGTAATAATGTTCGCCCCAAACAGCAGCGGAAACGTCGCTTCTGCCACTCCGTAGAAGCCAATGTAGACATAGGCGGACTCAGTCAGAAACATAAACATACAGCAGGCAGCCAGTGCCTGAGCCACTGCAAATGCCATCGCCTGTTTATGACTGAGCACTTTACGATAGCTACGCAATACCCCACGCAAGCCAGCACCTTTTTCAATGGTGCGCCGAGCCTGGGGCATCCGCCAGGCCAGCAACATCGCTACCAGCACCGCATAACCACCCAGCGCATAAAAAATCACCCGCCAGCCACTGAACTGCAGTAACGCCGCACCAATGGCCGGTGCCGCCAGTGGCGCAATCATCATAATGATACCGATCAACGCCATCACCCGCGCTGCTTCCCGTCCGGTGAAGAAATCCCGCACGGTCGCCGCCGCCGTTACGACCGCAAAACCGCCCCCCAGCGCCTGCATAAAGCGTAAGCCGATCATCTGTTCAATGGTTTGCGCCTGGGCAATCAGAAAGGAGGCCAGGGCAAAAAACAGCAAACCGATAACCGCGATCAGTTTACGGCCATAGCGGTCCGACAGCGGGCCGCCTAATACTGGCCCGGCCGCCAGTCCGGCCATGTAGATCCCCATGGTCTGCTCTACCCGGTGAATATCCGTGTTAAGCGCTTCAGCAATCGCAAGCTGTGCTGGCAGGTAAGTATCAATGGCAAAGGGCCCCAGCATGGTCAGGGCAGCCAGCATCCAGGCAAGGCTTGCCGGTGGGGCATCTGTTGTAAAAGAGGTATGCGAGGTCAAGGTCCACTCCAGGTCAGGGTCTAACAAACAATGGGGTGTATTGTCGCGATCGATGTTGAAAACACACGTATTACCCGACAAAACTCACTGTTGTTTATTTCGCACTAATCAGATCTTGAATATTATTGACAGTCCGTCAAAATAGACATCTTATTTTTAGCACGACCGGTCTATTTAACGACAGACAACACCTGTCACTGAACAGATCGGTATAACCAGAGCGGTAACACCTATGGCCAGAGGACGCCGCCCGGAGCACAACCGGGCTTATATTCTGGAAACGGGCGCACAGCTGTTTACCCGTAAGGGCTATCACGCCACCGGCCTGAAAGAGATCCTGGCCACCTGCCAGGTTCCCAAGGGTTCGTTTTACAACTTCTTTGAAAGCAAAGAGCACTTTGCGGTCGAGATTATCGAACACTACCGCACCATCGAATTTGAGCGCTGGGATGAAAAGATGGCCGCCCTGCAGGGCAGCCACTTTGAGAAGATCACCCAGATGATCGAACAGGAGATCGAGCGTTTTGGCAATGAGCAATATGCCATCGGCTGCCTGCTGGCTAATATGGCAGGCGAAGTCAGTCAGAGTTCCCCCCTGTTCAGCGCCGCAATCGCTCACTCGATGAACATCGTGTTGCAAGCGATCACCGATGATGTCAAAAAGTTTCAATACGAAGGCAACATGCGCACTGACCTGCCCGCGTCACTGATCGCCGAATTTATATTGAACAACTGGCAAGGTGCATTGCTGCGCTGCAAAGTGGAAAACTCGATCAGCCCACTGCGCAACCACCTGATTCTGCTTAACAGCTTTAAACCACAGCCACCTGCGGCTCAATAAAAGACCAAGGAGCTCCATGAAACCGTTTACCCGCCCTCCCGTCGCAATGCTACTGACGGTACTTTTTACCCTGATGCTGCAGGCACCGTTGACCCTGGCGGCTGAAAGCCAGCAGAAGAAAGGCCCTCCCCGCGGGTTACCTGCTGAGGTCATTACCGCTAAAGCAACCACTTTGCATACGGAAATCAAAGCAGTGGGCAGCTTGAGAGCCAATGAACGCATCCAGCTGCGGCCAGAACAGAGCGGCCGTATCGACGCGATTCTGTTTGATGAAGGCCAGCGGGTAAAAGTAGGGACGCCACTGTTTCGACTGGATGGGGCGATCTACCAGGCTGAATTAAAAGAAGCCCAGGCCAAGGTGCACCTCAGTGAAATCGCCTACAAACGTGCCGCCAGCCTGCTGAAAAAGCGGGTCGGCTCGGAACAGGAGCGCGACAGTACCCGCGCCCAGCTACAGGTGGACCTGGCACGCCAGGCGCTGGCCCAGACCCGGCTGAATAAGATGCGCGTCGTCGCACCGTTCACCGGCGTCACCGGCCTGCGTCAGGTCAGCCCTGGGGACTACGTGACCACCGGTCAGGATCTGGTCGAACTGACCGATCTGAGCACAATGAAAGTCGATTTCCGGGTGCCTGAGCTGTACCTGTCGGCGATCAGCAATGGTCAGACCCTGAAACTGGAACTGGATGCGTTTCCAGGCCAGATCTTCGAGGCGACCGTTTACGCTATCGCCCCGACAGCTGACAGCCGCGCCCATAACATCGAGCTGCGCGCCCGGCTGGCTAACCCCGACGGCAAGCTGCGTCCTGGACTGTTTGCCCAGATCCGGCTGATCCTGGCCAGTAATGCCAGCAGTATTCTGATCCCCGAGCAGGCCATTATTCCCAATAACGGTGGCTTCTTCGTCCAGCGTGTGGCCAGCGGCAATACCATCGAGATGGTGCCGGTCACGCTGGGCCAGCGTCGACCCGGTGAAGTTCAGGTCAGCAACGGCCTGGCGGCAGGTGATGTCATCGTTACTGCCGGTCAGCTGAAACTGCGCCCAGGGATGCCCGTCACGCCGATCTTTGTCGATGGCTCCAAACCCGCCATCGCCAAGGGGGAGTAAGTTATGGTTCTGTCTGAAGTAAGCATCAAACGGCCCGTACTGGCCACAGTGATGAGCCTGCTGCTATTGCTGGTCGGCCTGATCACCTACGACCGGCTAACCGTGCGGGAATATCCAAAAATCGACCTGCCCGTGGTTACGGTGGAAACCACCTACCCTGGTGCCAGCGCCTCGATCATAGAAAGCCAGGTGACCCAGATTCTGGAGGACTCCCTCTCCGGCATCGAAGGCATCGACTATATGAATTCGATCAGCCGCACCGAAAAGAGCCAGATCTCGGTCACGTTCAATATCGACCGTGACCCTGATAACGCGGCCTCCGATGTCCGCGACCGGGTGAACCGGGTAATCAGCGAACTGCCGGACGATGTCGATGCGCCCGTGGTGGCCAAAACCGAAGCCGATGCTCAGCCAATTATCTGGCTGGCCTTCAGTTCAAACAGCCACAGCAGCCTGGAAGTCAGTGATATTGCCGACAAACAGGTGAAAGATCAGCTCACCACCGTGGCCGGTGTTGCCAATGTGGTGATCTTCGGTGAACGCCGCTACGCCATGCGTATCTGGCTCAACCCAGCCCGGATGGCCGCCTTTAATGTGGTGCCATCTGACGTAGAGGCCGCGCTGCGCGCACAGAACCTGGAAGTGCCTGCCGGGCGTATTGAATCCAGCAACCGTGAGTTCACTCTGCTGACCCGCACCGACCTTAATGACGTCAGCCAGTTTGAAAGCATTATTGTGCGTAATGAAAACAGCTACCCGGTCCGGATTCGCGATATCGCGCGGGTGGAGATTGCGCCACAAAGCGAACGCCAGATCACCCGCTTTAATGGTGTCTCTGCTGTTGCGCTGGGGGTGGTAAAACAGTCGGTTGCCAACCCGCTGGATGTCTCTGCAGGCATCCGCGCCAAACTGGATGAACTGCGCACCAACCTGCCCGACGGCATGAAGGTGTCGGTTGGTTACGACTCCTCAATCTTTATCGATGAGTCAATCAAGTCGGTGTACAGCACCCTGCTGCAGGCCAGCATTCTGGTGGTACTGGTGCTGTTTTTCTTTCTGCGTAATCTACGCGCTACGCTGATTCCGATGCTGACCATTCCGCTGTCACTGATCGGCTCGTTCGCCATGATGTACTGGATGGACTTCACCATTAATACCCTGACCCTGCTGGCACTGGTGCTGGCAATCGGCCTGGTAGTCGACGATGCCATCGTAATGCTGGAGAACATCTACCGTCATGTCGAAGAAGGGCTGGAGCCTGTCCAGGCCGCCTTTAAAGGCAGCAAGGAGATTGGCTTTGCCGTAATCGCCACCACCGCCGTGCTGGTCGCGGTGTTCGTGCCGGTATCCTTTTCCGCGGGCCGCACTGGCAAGCTGTTTACCGAGTTTGCCCTCACTCTGGCCGGAGCGGTCGTCGTCTCCACCTTTGTCGCGCTGACGCTGTCTCCGATGATGTGCTCCCGGCTGCTCAAACATGAACCGCGCCACAGCTGGCTGTTCAATGTGATCGAGTCCATGCTGCAAGGGCTGACCAACAGCTACCACTGGGCTCTGGCTAAGCTGCTGCGCTCCCGGCTGCTGGCAGTCACCATAATGGCCGGCAGTATTTTTGGTGCCGGTTACTATTACACCCTGCTGCCGCAAGAGCTGGCACCCACCGAAGACCGTGGCACGGTGATGGCCTTCTCCATCGCGCCGGACGGCGCCTCAGTGGATTATGTTGACCGCTACTCCCGCCAGGTCGAGGAAAAGCTGGTTGCCACCCCGGAAGGTGATCGCTACTTTGCCGTGGTTGGCTTTCCAACCTCCACCAACGCCATGGCCTTTATGGGCCTCAAGCCCTGGAGCGAGCGTGAACGCAAACAGCAGGAGATCGCCAATGGCCTGATGCCCCAGCTGTATGGCGGTGTGACCGGCACCATGAGCTTTGCCCTGAACCCGCCATCATTAGGCCAGAGCATTATCTCCCGGCCGGTGGAATTCATTGTCAAAAGCCAGGGCACCTATGCTGAGCTGAAAGTTATTGCCGACGGCATGATGGCAGCGATTTACGCTAACAAGGGCTTTGTTCGACCGGATTCCGATCTCAAACTGAACAAACCAGAGCTGTCGATAGACGTCAACCGTAACAAAGCCTCAGATATGGGCATTGAAGTTGCCACCATTGGCCGCACCCTGGAAAGTTATATGGCCGGTCGTTCTGTGACCCGCTATAAACAGGCCGGTGAACAATACGATGTGGTGGTACAGGTGGACGAACGGGAACGACGTGATCCGGCTGACCTGACCAACCTGTATATCCGTAACCCGGAAGGCCAGATGGTCCAGCTCGACAGCTTGGTGGATGTCACTGAAACCGTCGCCCCACGGGAGCTGAATCACTTCGACAAAATGAAAGCGGTGAAAATTCAGGCCCTGCTGGCTCCCGATTACAGCCTGGGTGAAGCGCTGAACTACCTGGAGAGCCAGCTCAAAGAGATCGACCCGAAAGCCGATTTCGATTACACCGGTTCCTCCCGCGAGTTCCAGACCTCCAGCTCCAGCCTGCAGGACACCTTTGTACTTGCGCTGCTGTTTATCTTCCTGGTGCTTGCAGCGCAGTTTGAAAGTTTCAAAAACCCGCTGATCATTATGCTGTCGGTACCCCCGGCCATTTTCGGCGCACTTTTTGCGCTACATTATGGCGGGGGTTCACTCAACGTTTACAGCCAGATTGGTTTAATCACCCTGGTTGGCCTTGTCACCAAACATGGCATCCTGATCGTTGAGTTTGCCAACCAGCTGCAGGAGCAAGGTAAAGATCTGCAAGAATCGATTATTGAAGCAGCCAGCCTGCGCCTGCGCCCAATCCTGATGACCTCCGCCGCCACAGTGCTCGGCGCAGTACCCCTGGCGATGGCCTTTGGTGCCGGTGCAGAGTCCCGTCATCAGATCGGATTTGTTATTGTAGGTGGGATGACCTTTGGGACGTTGTTAACGCTCTTTGTTATTCCAACGGTATACAGTTATCTGGGCAAACGGACTTTTAAAGAAGTACAACCAGCGCCTGAAATCATCAAGGAGTCATAAGTGAACGCAATTAAAACTCTGTCCGGTGCTACCCTGCTGGCCCTGTTGGGTACCAGCCATGTGCAGGCTGCTGCGTTAGCAGATATCTACCAGCAGGCGCTGCAGAACGACCCGCAGCTGAAATCTTCCCATGCCAGCTCGCTGGCCAACCAGCAGGCGGCACCGATAGCCAAAGCCAGCCTGCTACCGCAAATAAACCTGCAGGGTTCTGCCAGTACAGTTGATAGTGACAGTAATAACTACGACAGTCAGGCCTACACCCTGAGCCTGACCCAGCCACTGTTTGATGCCGCCAGCTGGTATGGCTTCAAACAGGGTGAAGATCAGTCCGAGCAGGCCAAACTTCAGTACGCTCAGGCCCAGCAGACACTGATTCAGCGAGTGGTATCAGCTTATCTGGATGTGCTGCGGGCGCAAACCGCACTGGAAACCAACCAGGCTCAGGAGCGCGCCATCAAACGCCGCCTGGACCAGGTTAATGCCCAGTTTGAGGTTGGCCTGATCGCCATCACTGATGTGCAGGAAGCCCAGGCATCCTACGATAATGCCCGGGTGGACCGCATTGAGGCCGAAGGCGCGCTGGATAATTCTTTTGAAGCCATTGAGCGACTGACGGCAAAACCGTTTGGCGATATCGACATACTGGCCAAGGATTACCCGGTACAGAACCTGACCCCTGCCGACAGCCAGCCATGGCTACAGAAAGCCTGGCAGGGTAACTTTGATCTGCGCATCGCTGATGCCAGTATCGACATCCAGCGTCACGCGCTTAAAGCGACCCGCGCCGGTCACCTGCCAACGGTTTCCGTCAGTGCCAACCATAACAGCACCGACGGCAACAGCCTGAACAACAGCACCACGGACACCAGCACCCTGATGCTCAGTGTCGATGTGCCTATTTTCAGCGGCTACCGCACCACCAGCCAGAGCACTCAGGCGCAATACCTGCTGGACAGCACTCACCAGAACCGTGAAGACACGCTGCGCTCCGTAACCCAGCAGACCCGCAGCCTGTTGCGCGACCTGCGTACTAATGTGCAGTCAGTCGCGGCCCGGGCACAAAGCATCAAATCCAGCGCCACCGCGCTAAACGCTACCGAAGAAGGCTTCAAGGTTGGTACCCGTAACGTGGTAGATGTGCTGCAGGCCGAACAGACCCTGTACCAGGCACAGCGCGATTACGCCAATGCCCGCTACAGCTATGTGCAAAATCTGTTCACTCTGAAGCAGCAGGTTGGCACGCTGAACCCGGACGATATCAACAGCCTGGACCAATGGCTGGTCAAACCCTGAGCTGACCCTCGCCAGATAATAAAAAGCCCGCCCTGATAACCAGGCCGGGCTTTTTTAGTCTCGGTAGACAGGATCTCAGGCGGGTTGAAGAATCATCGGCTCACCTTACTCAACCACCTCAAGTAAACCTCGCTCCGTGAAGACTGTTTTTGCAATTAGCATCCCGTTTAGCGCCGCAGGAAAACCGGCATAGACCGCCATCTGCAAAATAACCTCCGTCACCTGCTCGGGGCTACAGCCGACATTCAACGCACCATGGATATGCACTTCAAGTTGAGGGCCCGCCGTCCCCAGCGCCGTTAATGCGGCAACGGTGGCAATTTCACGGGATTGCAGATCCAGCCCAGGGCGACGATAGATATCACCGAATGGAAATTCGATCACATAACGACCAAGATCCGGACAGACCGTCCGCAAAGCATCGATTACCCGCTCACCGGCCTGGCCGTCGATCTCCTTCAGTTTTTCCAGACCCTGTTCGAAACGCAGATTTGATGGATTATTCATGGATGATCTCCCTGATCGATCAGTGAAAAACCGCAGTCTGCGCCCTGGAGTCAACTCTCAGTCAAGAATATTCGTGGAGGAAGGCAATCCAGCCAGCTGGTCATCATACCAGCGCAGTTTCTGCGCCAGTTTACTCATATGTTGTTGCTGCACAGCCAGTTGCTGTTCCAGTTGCTCTGCATGTGCGCTAAGCAACAGCTGACGTGCCTGCAGCGTGTTCTCTCCCGCTTCTCTGAGCTGAGCGTACTGCTGAATTTGCTCCAGCGGCATTGCTGTATCTTTCAGCCGTTGAACGAAGGCAACCCATTCAAGGTCTTTCTCATTGAAATAACGGTGTCCATTACTGCGCCGCTTCACCTGCCCGAGTACACCAACCCTGTCGTAATAACGCAAGGTATGAGCGCTGATCCCCGTACGTACAGAAAACTCTTTAACGTTCATCAAACCCGCCCTTAATTAACGCTCTGTTCGTCGGCAACGCTCTGCCTGCACGCTACTTATCCGTTTTTTGCGCCGCCAGAGCACGGGTAATAAACTTATCCAGTTCATTAGCAAAAGCCTGTTTTTCCGCTGCGCCCAGTGCCGAAGGGCCGCCGGTCTGCACACCGCTGGAACGCAGGGTATCCATAAAATCACGCATATTCAGCCGTACCCGAATGGTTTCGTGAGAATAACGCTCACCCCGAGGGTTAAGCGCCTCAGCCCCTTTCTCCAGCACTTCGGCCGCCAGTGGAATATCGCCGGTAATCACCAGATCGCCCGGCGACATACGGCGGACGATTTCATTATCGGCCACATCGAACCCACTGCCGACCCGGACAAAATTAATCCACGCTGCAGGTGACACTGGCAGCACATGATTGGCGACGAGAGTCAGCGGAATTCGGGTCCGCTCAGATGCGCGAAACAGTATTTCTTTAATCGCGCCAGGGCAGGCGTCAGCATCAACCCAGATCTTCATAGGCATCTCTATTATGTTGTGTTCGGTAAAGGATCAATTGAAAAATTCTCGGAGCGCTGCTGGAATTCAGTACCATCCTCCCCCACCGGACTACAGGCCTTTAATCGATATAATCTATCATGCAAGCAGGTTGTGCCCGGTTATGTTTAACAATACTCAGCTGTTTTTTCAGCTCCGCCAGGCTCTGATCAACCGTTTTCCCCGCAGTATCCAGCTGAACCCGTGATTCGAACCAGGGGTGATAGTCACGCTCACACACAGCCTGCCAGTCCGGCAGCTGCTGGCCAACAATCGTCACTTCCCGTGTTTCAACCCGGTGACGGTGCTACTGTGCATCAGAGCAAATGACTTCAATGTTGATATAGTCAGCACCCACCTGCACAGCAACCCGCTGCCATTCATCTCGACTTAGCTGAATGGGGTTACAGGAGTCTGCTACAACACTCAGACCCAGCGCCAGATTATCAGCCGCTAACCGCCAGGCCAGTCCATACCCCTCACCCTGTGGATTAACTTGGCACAGTTCCCGTAAGCCTTGCTCCAGTGTATCGATCCGTAGATAAACAGCACCCAGGCTGGCAGCCAGCTGCTGTGCAAGGGTCGTTTTCCCTGCGCCTGTCAACCCGGCAAAGATATAGAGCGTGCCGTTGGCCATCAGCGACCACCCAGAGCGATACGCACCGCAGCCTCGGCATGAATCGCCGTTGTATCATAGAGCCGGATATCCGTATGTTCAGGCTCAACCAATAGCGCTATCTCGGTACAGCCCAGAATAATGGCTTTAGCACCCTGGCGCTGCAAATCAGCAATGATATCCAGGTAACGGGTTCGGGATGCTGGGTGTATCTGCCCCTGGCACAGCTCATCATAAATAATGCGGTGTATATCAGCACGCTGATCAGCATCAGGAATTAACACCTCAATTCCGAATTTTTCGGTCAGGCGGCCTTTGTAAAAATCCTGCTCCATGGTGAATGCTGTACCGAGCAGGCCTACGCGGCTGACGCCATCCGCCACCAGCTGGCGGGCCGTCTCATCGGCGATATGCAACAGCGGAATAGAGATCGCGGCCTCCACCTGGGGTGCAACTTTGTGCATGGTATTGGTGCCAATCAGCAAGAAATCCGCCCCGGCCGCTTCAACAGCACAGGCAGCCTGAGCCAGCATGGCCGCCAACTCATCCCAGTCGCCCTGATGCTGTAACCGCTCGATGTCGGCAAAATCAACGCTATTAATGATCACTTTTGCCGAGTGAAAACCGCCCAACTGAGCTTTTACACCTTCATTCAGTACTTTGTAATAGCTAAGCGTGGATTCCCAGCTCATCCCACCTAACAGCCCAATGGTCTGCATAACACTCTCTCGCCCTGGTAACAGATATAGCAGCCAGTTAACCGGAGACTTCGGCAGGGTTCAATAGACAGATCAGCCAGTACAGACGCTGCCAACCCTATGGCAAGACACACCAGCGCTATAAAAAAGGCACAAAAAAGCCGCGACAGGCGCGGCTTTTTCAACGCAGAGCGTCAAGAGTATCAGTCGTCCAGCAGGTTACGACCCTTGCTGGCTGCGATACGCATACGCAGTGCATTCAGTTTGATGAAGCCCGCAGCATCTTTCTGATCGTAAGAGCCAGCGTCATCTTCAAATGTCGCAATGCTTTCATCGAACAGGGAGTTTTCAGAACGACGGCCAACAACGTCTACGGAGCCTTTATACAGCTTGAGGCGTACATCACCGTTAACGTCACGCTGGGAGAAGTCGATCATCTCCTGCATCATCTTGCGTTCTTCAGACCACCAGAAGCCGTTGTAGATTACTTTGGCGTACTTAGGCATCAGTTCGTCTTTCAGGTGCGCAGCTTCACGGTCCAGAGTGATGGACTCGATTGCACGGTGCGCCTTCATCATGATGGTACCGCCCGGTGTTTCGTAACAACCACGGGACTTCATGCCCACGAAGCGGTTTTCTACGATATCCAGACGACCCACGCCATTTGCGCCGCCAACCTTGTTCAGGTATTCCAGCACCGTCGCCGGGCTCATCGCTTCACCATTGATGGCAACGATATCGCCTTTTTCGTAGCTCAGTTCCAGGTACGTCGCTTCATCCGGTGCTTCTTCCGGAGAAACAGACCAGCGCCACATGTCGTGTTCAGCTTCAGCCCATGGATCTTCCAGAATGCCGCCTTCGTAGGAGATGTGCAGCAAGTTGGCATCCATGGAGTATGGAGACTTCTTCTTGCTTTTCGCGTAGTCCACTTCGATACCGTGGTCTTCACAGTACTTCATCAGGCTCTCGCGGGAACCCAGATCCCACTCACGCCACGGCGCGATCACATGTACGCCTGGCTTGAGCGCGTAGGCACCCAGTTCGAAACGTACCTGATCGTTACCTTTACCCGTTGCACCATGAGAGATGGCATCGGCATTGGTTTCGTTAGCAATCTCAATCAGACGCTTGGCGATCAGTGGGCGTGCGATAGAGGTACCCAGCAGGTACTCACCTTCGTAGATGGTGTTAGCGCGGAACATCGGGAACACGAAGTCACGAACGAATTCTTCGCGCAGATCTTCAATGTAAATTTCTTTTACACCCAGGGCTTCAGCCTTGGCACGGGCTGGCTCTACTTCTTCGCCCTGACCCAGATCAGCGGTAAAGGTAACAACTTCGGCGTTGTACTCATCCTGCAGCCAACGAACGATCACAGATGTGTCGAGGCCACCGGAGTAAGCCAGTACGACCTTTTTGATATCGGACATGCTTTTGCTCCACGAAAACGACGGCTGGCCAGTTGAATTCTGGCCAGCCGCTAAAATCAATGCTTATTAAGGTGCCGGAGTATAGCAGCAAACCCCGGCAGGCCGGTAGCCTTAGCGCGGGGCAGATTACTGCTCGCGCTGCAGGCGGATGGTCACACGGCGGTTACGGGTGCGATTGTTTTTGCTGTTGTTTTTCACCACCGGATATCGCTCACCATGGAAACGGGTAATGACCATACCCTCGTCAACACCGTGATTTTTCAGATACTCGGTTACCGCTTCGGCACGTTTCTTCGACAAGTCACGGTTAAGTAATCGACGGCCCATATTGTCTGAATGGCCATCCACATAAATCGAGTGTACTGAATCATCATTTTTGACGTACAGGATGATTTTATCCAGTCGCTCTTTGGAGGCATCCGACAGTCGCCACTGGGCGGACGGGAACAAAATCGCGGTACGGGCAACCTGATCGTAGTTAACCGGCAGCAGCCCGGCGACACAGTTCATATACTCAGCATAGGTTGCCTGGAATTTAACCCCGGACATACCCACCCGCAAAGTTTCCTTACTCTGATACCAGCTACCGGTATTAAAGGTCGGGCTCATTCCGCTATACAGGGCTGCCAGCATCTGCTCAGCCTGTTTATTCGGCACCTGCAGATAGCCATTGCCATCACGCTTGATCCGCCCTAAAGGACGAGGGGCCATCCCGGCTTGCCAGTTCGAGGCTTCGGCAACCAGTTCGGCACCTTTTTTAAAATGTGCCCGGTCCAGTGGCTGCAATTCAAAACGCACGCTTTCTCCTGCCAGATGCTCAAAGACTGCCATTCCAAACGCAGGAATCGGCTGACTCAACCGGCAGGCAAATTTCGATGATTTGAGATCCCAACGGGCATCTTCGATACCTGGCCGAAACGTAACAGCTTCGGCAAGGGTGCTGGATAACAGCAAAAACACAGAAAAAAGAACGCGATTCAACACAAAAACCTCAGCAGCTCGTCAATAACCCGATATTATATCGACCTTACACCGGAAATCTTTAAATCCCAACCCAATGTACGCCTGTCGTTCCCATGGCGGCAGCCCGGCTGTTAGAATACGCCTTTAAACCGCTACCGACCCGTTAAGGAACCACCGTTGAACAATCTTCACGATAACCTGCACAGCATGGCCGGACGCTTCCGCGGCTTTCTCCCTGTCGTCATTGACGTTGAAACTGCTGGCTTTAATTCCCAGACCGACGCCCTGCTTGAAGTAGCCGCGGTAACACTGGTGATGGACGAAAATGGCTACCTGCTGCCAGACCAGTCCTATGCGTTTAACGTGGAACCGTTTGAAGGGGCTAACCTGGAAGCCGCCGCACTCGAATTCACCGGTATCGACCCAACCGACCCGGCCCGTAATGCCATCCCGGAAAAGGATGCCATGGAGCAGATATTTAAACCGATCCGCAAAACCATGAAAGCCAATGGCTGTAAACGTGCTGTACTGGTCGGCCACAACTCTGCCTTTGATCAGAGCTTTATGAATGCTGCCAGCGAACGTTGCGGCATCAAGCGCAACCCATTACACCCATTCTCAAGCTTTGATACGGCCACGCTGGCAGGCCTGGCTTTTGGTCAGACAGTGCTAGCACGTGCCTGTGATGTTGCCGGTATTGATTTCGACGGCAAAAAGGCACATTCGGCGTTATACGACACTGAGAAAACAGCAGAGCTGTTTTGCCTGATCGTTAACCGCTGGAAAGATCTGGGTGGCTGGGAGATGGCAATCGCTCATCAATACGATGACGACTAAGCATCCAATGGGCTGACATAAAAAAGGCTGACAGCAGATACTGTCAGCCTGTATATCGAGCTGTGGAAGCTTAATCCAGATCCAGGCCCTGCAGTACGATTTCGTGATAGGTTATCACGCCGATCATTTCACCATTTTCAACCACTGGCGCACGACCGATACCAAAGCGCTCAAACATACGCGCGCAGTAGCGTACATCCATATTTGGATCGATACCCAGCACTGGCTTTGTCATCACTTCATACACATTCACACGATCAACAGCGCGGTCTTTGGCCAGCACCTGCTTGGCAATATCAGACAACAGCAGCAAACCATATTCATCGTCACTGTGACGTTTATCTACGATCAGTACTGATGCGTCGCGACGCTTGTAAACCTGCAGAGCTTCTTTAATGGTGTTCAGACCGTCCACCATTGCAAAGTCCTGTGTCATGACATCACGGACGCGAATCAGATGTTGTGTGTCGGTCATACCTTTTCCTCGACCACGTTGTGTAGTTTCTCAATCTGATGGGCAACACCCACCGCATCTTCCACATCCAGCTGCACAGCAATACCACGGCCCGGCTCATCATCAAATCCGGCAACCTGCGCAATGTCTTCCAGAATAGGTCGACTCAGATGTTCTTCCACGATAAACAGCACCACATCACGCTGGGCATCCAGGCTCAGGCCGAAAAAGGTACGGCTTTTATTCAAACCTTCACCACGTGCATTACTGATCACAGTAGCGCCCGTTGCACCCGCATCACGGGCAGCTTTCATTACTTCTTCCGTTTTAGTGTCTTCAACAAACACCAGCAGTAATTTGAAATGCATTTCAGAGTCTCCACTCTTCAGGATTGCGGCAGGGATTCTTCTGCCTGCTGCTGCTTACGTTTTACACGATCAGCAAGCCAACCGGTCAGCTGGGCATATCCCATGACAGTAATTATCGGGAACAGACTGGCAAAGGCGATCAGACCAAAGCCATCAATCAAGGCGCTACGCCCTGGAACGGTTTCAGCCAGCCCCAGCCCTAACGCAGCGACCAGCGGCACGGTAACGGTTGAGGTCGTCACCCCACCTGAGTCATAGGCCAGAGGCACGATCATTTTGGGTGCTTTGAGTGTCTGCAATACCACAACCACATAACCGGAAATAATAAACCAGTGAATTGGGTATCCCGTTACAATTCGCCAGGTACCCAGAGAGATACCTATCGCCACCCCCAGCGCAACCGCAAGACGCAGCCCCCACACGCTGATCGTACCGCCGGACACTTCATTAGCCTTAATGGCCACAGCAATCAGAGAGGGCTCCGCAATCGTTGTACTGGCACCAATTGCAAAAGCAAAGATGTACACCCAGTAGTAATCCTGCCAACGCAGTACATCATTTGGACCGCCAGTACTCCACTCCCGAAGAAAATCAGGATTGGTAAGCTGCTCTGCCATCAGCCGCCCAATTGGGAACAGCGCTTTTTCCAGTCCCAGCAAAAATAACGCCAAACCAATAATGACATACACAAAGCCGGTTAATACTCGACGCAGATTATGAATTGGGCGCCGGATCACAAAGATCTGGAAGCCGAATATAATCACAGCAATCGGAATCACATCCTTGATTGTGGACAGTGTAATTGCCAATAAGGACGATAACAGTTCCATCAAATCACCATCCCATAAGCCATTACAAAAATCATCGGCGTCAATGATGCAAATGCAATCAGACCAAAGCCATCAATCATCGGGTTTCGCCCTTCAATTGAGGAAGCCAGACCAACCCCTAATGCCGTCACCAGCGGTACTGTAATTGTCGATGTGGTTACACCACCCGAGTCATAGGCAATACCAATGATTTCACGCGGAGCAAAACCGGTCATTACCACCACCATAATGTAGCCTGCGATGATCATATACTGGATCGACCAGCCCTTAAGGATACGCAGTACCCCCAGCACAATCGCCAGCCCCACAGAAAAGGCAACTGTGAACCGTAGCCCATTGGCATAACTGCTTCGGGCCGCTTCATCATCAGCGATCATCCCACCTACTGAGGCAACTGTGGCAGCTTCATCAGCCACTGCGATTAACGCCGGTTCGGCGACCGTTGTACCAAAACCCAATGCGAATGCAAAAATAAGTAGCCAGACAACACTACCCTTTCTCGCAAATGCACGAGCCATGGATTCCCCGATTGGGAATAGACCCATTTCAAGGCCGAATATAAAAAAGGTTAATCCAAGCACAACGAATACAAGACCAATTACCAGACCAATAAAGTCAGGTAATGGTTGCTGTAAAACTGCCAGCTGGAAAAAACTTATAACAAGAACAATGGGCGCAAGGTCTCTTAGACTACCCATCATGGAGCGTCCGAGCGCGAGAAAAGAGCTTTTCAACCCCTGGTAACTCCCTACTAACTAACCATCACTTTTCTTTAGATAATCATAGGCTAACGAGTTTACAGTCTGGTTGCAAAGCCTTAGGCAAAATGGCTGGGTAAACTTTTACTTAAATCAAACGTTCGATAAAAAGTTAGACTTTTGAACTAGTACCCAGAAGTACATTTACAACAATCAACTCAATAAGCAGTTACCCTGGATCCATATCCCCGTTCCAGTCCGACAGACACGGATCAACCCGGCCTGATACGCCAACACCACCATCAGATCCACCGCCTAACGACGTTACTGGCGCTTCAGATTTGCTACAATGGCCATCCTGTTTTTATCCTCTGTCCAGGAGCCTGTATGACTGCCCCCCACTCCCTGATTGATCTGCTTCGCCAAAGTGGTTCCCAACTACGTATTTTTGATATGGGCCGCCGCGTCAGTAAGCTGTCGGCAGACGAGTTTCACAAAGTTGAGATGGGCCAGATCAGCTATCCAGCGCCCTACCTGCATCATGCCTGGGTCGCACTGTTGATGTGGAACCCTAAGCTTAAGGATCAAAACGTAGTCTGGTTCCTGAAACTGCCACTCGACGAGCAAGGCCACCTGGTCAGCGCCGCGCGTGATGACCTCTATCAACGCCTGCTGCAAAATGCCAGCAACCTGCTCCAGGCCGACAAGGCTGAAGAGGTACAGGACGCGCTGAAAGATAACCCATTCTCATTTACACCTGACGCAGAAAAGATGGCCATTTTTCATGCCAACGCCAGTCTGGTGATGAACAATCCGGCCTCCCAGTATTACGAGTTCGCGCAGCAGTATGCCCGTGCTGAAACCCCACTGGAAAACTGGCCATCCCTGGGCTACCAGGGGTTGGCCGACCTGGTGATTCGTCAGGACAGTGGAAATAATGCCGAGGCCCTGGCGCAACGTCTGGCAGAAATGCCTGCTGAGCCTTATGAAGCAATCTGTACGGCCCTTGAAAATGTAGCTCCTGACCACCGTATCTTCAGTGCAGTAGAAAAGCGCCTGCATAAATCGCTGACGACAGCAGCCACAAACAGCTATCACATTGCAGCCCAGGTTCGTGCAATCTCCAATGGCCGTAACCTGAGCAGTATTCAGGCGCTATTATGCGACGTTCTCAATAGCGAGTTTGCACTGGAAGCCGAAGTGATCGCGGCGATCGCCACCCGCTGCAGCCATGCGCTGGACAGCGAAGCGGTTATGGCGCTTTTCCTGGAGCAGCTGGCTGTCGGTAAAGCAGGCCAGGCAGGCTTCTCCCGAATCCTGGCAGATCTAATGTTTACTCCGGAATTACGTATTCGCGCTCTGTCAGCGTTTCGCAACCCCGAACGCAGCGATGCACTGTCAGAAGCCATTGGGGAAATGTTTGGCGGACATATGAGCTGACACTCCCAGTTACACAGTCCATCTTCATGCTCGATACAGACAGGGTCGCACGGCCCTGTTTATTTATTACACGACTCAAGTCATCATCCTGCCACCCCAGCCTGTCACAGTGATCGTAATGCAGGCAAAATGCGCCTGCACCTCACCGCTGCTAACATGCCAGGAGGCAAACCATGTTGAAGGAAATCCGGCTCTCCCTCGTAGTATTGTCGATCGCACTCACCACACAGACTCAAGCCAGCGAAATAACCTCTGAGCTACCCGCTCTTAATGCAAGCACAGATCAGACATCTATATCCGGCCTTTCTTCGGGCGCTTTTATGGCAGCTCAGTTTCATGTTGCCTACTCCAAAGATCTGATCGGCGCGGGTATCGTTGCTGGCGGCCCCTGGAACTGTGCGGGCACCAATCCGATGGTCCCTCCCCTCAGCAGCGCTGTCTCCACCTGCATGGACCCCTGCAAATATAGCTGGTTCGGCTGTCCGTCCGCCATGTTCCCCAACAGCAACTATCTGGCCGACCTGGCACGTTCAACTGCATCTTTTGGCCATATCGACGATCCTGAAAACCTGAAGAGCGACCAGGTGTATATTTTTTCCGGCAAGAACGATAAAACCGTTGTCACCGGTGTAGTCGACACCACCTCACAGTTCTATCAGAAACTGGGATTGGCCGATGAGCAGATTCTTTACAATAACAAGGTTGACGCTGGCCACGCATTTATTACCGCAGACCCCCAGGACAATAGCTGTAGCGAAACAGCGTCACCCTATATCAACGACTGTGAGATCCCTCAGGCCCAGCGTATTCTTGGCCATATCTATGGCGAACAGAAACCGGCCGTAACCACTCCAACGGGAGAGCTGATCAAGTTCAAACAGAACGATTTCTTCGACTCCACCCTGACGAGTATGGACGACGACGCTTACGTCTATGTGCCCAAAAATTGCCTTACAGCTCAATGTAAAGTGCATGTAGCCGTGCATGGCTGCCAACAAGGCATCTCCGTTATTGGCACCACATACATAGAGCAGACTGGCTATATGGAAGCCGCCGATACTAACAATATTATTGTGCTCTATCCGCAGGTGAAGAAATCCAGCTATAACCCGATGAACCCACGCGGCTGCTGGGATTTCTGGGGCTACAGCAGCAATAACCTGCCACCTTTTACCTATTACCGTAAAGATGCACCACAGATGGTTGCGATTAAAAAGATGATTGACCGCCTGATCAGTGCACCCGCACAGCTCAGCCAGCAGTAAAAATGATGGCGCGAAGCAAAGCTTCGCGCCACATCCGTGTAACCTGAATGCAACCTGCTACATAAAAAACTGTAAGCCTGACCTGAATCATCATTATTGACTACCATAAAAACTATTATCTCCTGTCGTCAATAAATCCCTTTTGCTTCAGTAGACAGGATTTGTAACTGTGAAAAGTGGTGGTGCAGTAAAAACCCGAGAGATGGAAATTATTTTATCGTCTAAAGACTTCCCAACGGGAGAAGAGCTCCCGTGGCCAGTCTTTGATGAGCAGCGCACCTTGCTACTCCCAGAAGGGTTTATGCTCGACAGCGGTAAAATAGTCGACCGATTACTGGCCAACAAACCGAGACGCTATATCACTGTTGAACTGGAACCGGTGGCTCCTGAACTGATAAAGCATGGCCGTTCGCAGGAACACAACAGCTTTGCCACTATCCGTTCGATCCTCCAACGGATGCAAATTGCTTACGAAGTGCTGCACAACAATGCCAGCAACCAGTCTTTTATCCGTCGTATTATGTACCTGGTGTTTGACCTTCAGGGCCTGTGCGAAGCACAACCCGACGCAATGCTTGGGACCATGCAGTTAATGCATGACGCCCCCCACGGCCTGGTACACCCGCTACATGCAGCTATCCTGTGCGAAGTGGCTTCTACCCGCATGGGTAAAGGTCCGTTAGAACGGCTCCCAATTGTTGCCGCGGCCCTGACCCATGATCTGGGGATGTACGAGATTCAGGAAACTCTGTATCACCAACAGACGCCACTGACACAGGAGCAGGAACACATTATTAAAAGCCATCCACGCCGTGGTTATGAACTGCTTAAAAGACAAGGCATAACCGAGTCACGCTGGCTTGACCCTGTTCTCAGCCACCATGAACGTATGGATGGCAGTGGCTACCCCGATGGTCTCACAGGAAATCAGCTGAGTTATGAAACCAAGATGATGGCGATTGCTGATTGCTATTCAGCAATGATCAGGCCACGTGCCTACCGCAGTCGAATATTGCCACGCGAAGCCCTTAAAGAACTATTCCAGTCACGTGGTAGCACGATTGATGCTGAACTGGCTGGCCTGTTTGTAAATGTACTCGGGGTATTCTCTCCAGGCAGTCTGGTTGAGCTTAACAACGGCCTGATTGGGATCGTCAGAAACCGAACAGACAACCTGGCAGCACCTGATGTCGCTGTCATCGCCAATAACAACGGTGACTTACTCAATAATTCCCGAGTTTTATCAACCGATAACCCTGAATTCAGCATCAAGGGGATGATCTGCCCACAAGCAAACGCACACTTGCTAAAAGATGCCGATAAAATATGGCCGAAGCTCCCACCCCTTGATCACCACACGTAACGAGGCAGATAAAAAACGTACAATCAGAAACATTAAAATCACAGACAAAGAGTGTTCTCATGAAAGAAAATCACAAGCCTGCGGCCAAATTCACCCAGGTCACAACTGAGAGCACTGTGCTGCAGGGTGCCACGGAAGTGATTGGAATTACTCATCAGCGCCATTGCGGTGAGTGCCAGCGTGGATGTAAACACCCTTATAGCTACGCTGCACACGCCAATAATCGTCAGCAATCACCTGATTCTCAGCTATGTTTTCTTTCAGATAGCCTGTTTGGATTGCTTAATTATTTGCAGCGTAAAAACATCCCACTGACAGAGATGCATTTCATCAGCCTGGCGTACCCCAGCCATGTCCCTGTTAACGCACGCCTGTATGGAATTGTTGAGGGCCGCTGGTCAAACTGAGATAGCAAAGCCGTATATATCTACTCAGAAAATACGGTTACCAGGCTAGCGGCGGAAACAGGCACCGCCAGCCATCAGAAATGTTTGCAGAGCAAATGATCAATGCTGGCGCTCGTTCTCGACCGCCCTATCAATCACCAGCTTATACAGCCCGATTAGTTGCGCCGCCAATGGCTGGTATTCGGGATGACGCTCTATCGTTGGCTGGATCGCCCTGGCATCCGCCAGAATATGGTCAAGATAGCTGATGTCGTAATGATCCAGCCGCTCACCCCTCTCAACCTTGTCCTTTAATATTAAAACGCGTGGTAGCCGCTGTGAATACACTCGTCGCAACAGTACGGTCATCACACCCAAATCCCTGAATTTTTGACTAACCATAGTAATTACCTCTGCCTGTCCAATCGCAGGAGCGACACCCTTGTGCGCCTGCACAACCATTCTAACAGGCCCTATTTACCTGCCACATGACAAACAAAGAAAAACGGCACAAAGAGGCCATCAACCTGGGGCTGATGGCTCGGCATCTATCTCAGTTACAACGCCCGCCTCTTCAAGCTTGCGCCGCTGGCGCTGCAGCATCGCCTTCCAGATCGAATTAGCCAGAGAGGCACAGGATAGTGGCTTGGCGACATAGCCATCAGGGTTAACCTGGAGCGCAGAATCAACAACGCTACGTGAAATACTACCGGTGACAAAAATCAGCAAAGCCTCATGGTCCCAGCCACGCTCTTTGACAGCTTTCGCGAGTGCAATGCCATCTTTACCATGGTCAAGATGCACATCCATCAGAATCACATCGTAACGGTTCAGCTCACAGGAGCTGAGTGCATGGTCGAAGGTCGTCGCAGCATCCACCAGTTTAGCCCCTAATGACCGCACCATCATCACCAGTACACCCGACATCGTGTCATTGTCCTCAACAACCAGCACACTTTTCTTTTCCAGCAGCTGCTCTCGCAACATATGCCTGCACCTCCTGATTCTATTGCCTCTACTGGCACCATGCTTCAGAGCCTCACGCTCTTTGGCAATACGCCATATCAGCCGCCATCCAGGACGCAGCTGACCCTGTCTCTTATACACATCTCCGAGCCCACGAGACCGAGGCTGATCTCGT